>Ga0209575_10000065_pt1 | contig 128255 bp, 92 predicted proteins | sample Medcelwee11metaG_FD_187172 | JGI IMG/M metagenome (GOLD analysis project Ga0209575, IMG submission 187172) | Freshwater pond sediment microbial communities from the University of Edinburgh, under environmental carbon perturbations - Medium... | ecosystem: Environmental > Aquatic > Freshwater >... | reverse complement strand
TTTTAAGCTCGCTATTTCTTCTTGCCTTGCACAGTCCCACACTACTCATAAAATAGCTTTGGATTCATTATTGTCTTTGCAATTTCAGTCTTTTAAAAATATTAAATCTATCCCCTGTTAAGGTATATCGCAATTTTTGTTATTAATAGTAGGGGCAATTCATGAATTGCCCCTACAGTATGTTGATCAGCTAAACTTTTAGCCAAGAAAACCAAGTATTTAAGTTCTGAAAACCAAGAGAACGATATAAACCAACCGCACCACTGGAATTATCGGCATCAACACTTAATTTAGCTATTTTTGCCCCTTGTTGTTTTAAAAGTTGCAACCCAGATAATAACATTGATTTACCTAAACCTCTTTTGCGGAAACTGCGACTAGTTCCTAACCAATCAATCCAACCAATAGTTATGCCTCCAGATGATTTGTCACTTACTTGTCTAATACGGGTATTGCAAAAAGCTGCAAATTGCTCCTCTGGGGAAATAGCAATTAAGTTTAAATCTGGTCTGTATTGGGAACTATTTAACCAGGTTTCTAAGGTTTCTGTGGTTACATCATGGTGATTCCAATGATCAACAAAAGATTCATTATACATTTTTACCCAATCATTTAATTTTGCCTGCCGATCAAAACGATCAGCCATGGTTGCTACATAAAAATTATCAGGTAAATAGGGTGTCGGAATCGGTTGTTGGAGCGATCGCCCCATAGTTAAAAATTGTCGTTCAATGGAAAAATCATGTTGTTTTAATAAACGGGCTAAATATAAATAATCAGCCCGACTATAAATCCGTAATTTGCTCGGTAAATTATAAACTTGCCCAATTTGTTTTAAAGTTTGTTCACCCCACAATAGCATTTTATTTTCAAAACCCTGTTGACGTTTACGAGGATGTAAATAGATATGCAAATAAGCATCAACACTGGTATTGGTCGGCGAAATATCTAATAAAGAAAAACCGATTAATTTTCCCTGGTCGTACCATACACGGGTATTTCGATCAGGATCAAAATCGGGAGTATTGCAAATTAAGGCAATTTCCGTGGCAGAAGTTTCATCGTATTGGCGATCAAAGATAGCACAAGTATTAATCAAAGTTGCAATATTTTGCCAATGATCTTGCCTTTGATGATTTCTAATTAAAGTTTGCATAAAAAAGTTTGATCTGGTCCCCCAGACTTTTTCCTCCTTTTTCTGAATAATTGTTTGATTGAATAATGTGGTGAATGATGAAAAATAATTTTTGATTGACAAGAAATCCCTGAAAGAGTTGATTATGTTGATCTTGCCAATTTTTTTATACCATCAGATTTTTTCCTAATTAAATTTTGCGTCTCAGAATTTTTTACAAGATCACTATGCTAATTACCAATATAGCAGTCCTATAGTAATCCTAATTTTTGTGGTAGGGGCGATTTATTTCCCCACCAATCAGGTTGAATTCCAAAAAATATGACAAATCTCAGAGGACTGTTATAGTAATCAAAACTAGTATTTTATAAAAATTACTACTACTTTAGCAAAGGTTTTTTGATCTAAGTTTAATATTCAGTTAACAAACAATTAAATCAATACTAAGAAAAGTTTAAGAATTGGTTAATAGATACAAAACAGAGATTTTAATTTGCTAATTATTTTTTTAATGAATATTCCAGTCTAGCTACAACATAAATTTATTTGATTTGATTTTGATCAATCATGAAATGATTAGTATTTTCAGTCCGTAAACAGACCCCTGGAAAGTTACTAATATTCTGCTCTGCAAATTAAACTATTCTGCCCTGTATTTAATAGAAATCAAGGCTTTGCGTGATTGATGCAAATAATAAGTTGAAATTTTTTTAATAAGTAAAAAGTTGATCACCCCCAACGGGTTTATTTCCAGCCTACTACATTCTATTATATGAAATTTTCCTAAAGTGACAACCACTATTCAGGATTTTTAGTAAAATTATTATGATCAAAAATATCGCCAAATCTTTGCTATACTTAAGTTTTATCTCTTGTAAATATTTTTATATTATTCACAAATAATTAGCCAATTATTCATGAACAAGTCAATTGTCTGGCCTGTATTCATTCATAAATTTCTGATCATTCAAGTTGGATTTGCCATTTTTGGTCTGTCAATTGCCTTAATTATTCGGGGAAATTTAGGGACAGGGGCTTGGTCTGTATTAGAAGTTGCCCTGGCTAATATGACGGGTATTACACCGGGTATCTGGACTGTTTTAATTGGTTTTGCCGTATTATTAACCGCTGTATTATTAGGGGAAAAAACTGGTTGGGGAACCTGGGGAAATCTTTTGTGTATTGGTCCCTGGCTGGATGTTTTCCTCTGGATTATTCCCCCCATTACTAATAATTTAATCTTACAAATAATTATGTTATTAGCCGGTATTTTCTTACAGGGTATCGCTTCGGCTATTTATATTAATGTGGGGGCGGGAGCAGGTCCCCGTGATAGTTTAATGTTGGCAATTCAAAGAACTACTGGTTTAAGTTTAAGATTGGCTCGCAGTATGATTGAAGCTAGTATTTTTGTTTTAGGTACAATATTAGGTGGTCCGGCTGGTTGGGGAACTTTGATATTTACTCTATTAATCGGACCTTCGGTGCAGTGGAGTTTTCGAGTATTTCACGTGCGATCGCTCAAATCTTAGAACAGATACGTAGTGTGCGTTAACGAAGTGTAACGCACCATTCAAAGGGTCTTTTTGTCTTAACTACCTTAGCAGTTGCTATATTAACGTTACGACAGAGCCTGAAACCTTAAAACTTCGTAAGCTGAAAGTCTTATTCTGTCCTTAAAGACTGCAAAAATGATGGTTTTATCGAACTCACGTTATATTATTAGCCCATATCCTGCGATCTAGTTTCTTGCCAAACCTTCCAACTAGTATAAATCAAAAGACCTGTAGCACCGCCCGCATAAACCATACCACTAGGAATACCAGAAAAAACTAAAGCTAAACTACCCACCCACAAAGTGAGGGAATAGATAAAAAATACCGTTAACCGCTGGGATAAACCGGCATCTAAGAGACGATGATGTAAATGACTTTTATCCGCAATAAAGGGTGATTTACCTTTGAATAAGCGGGATAAAATCACCGCCGACATATCTAATATTGGTACGGCTAAAATTAAATAGGGTAATAAAACAGATGTTACCGCCGTAGTTTTCACCAAACCCACTACCCCTAAACCAGCCAGGGTAAACCCCATATAATACGCCCCGCCATCCCCCATGAAGATTTGGGCAGGATTGAAGTTATAACGTAAAAATCCTAAAGCTCCTCCCGCTAAAGCGGCTGCTATTAAAGCGGCTGCCGGCTGTTTCATAAATAAACTGACTATTAACATAACGACCGCAGCAATACCAGAAACCCCCGCAGCTAAACCGTCTATGCCATCAATCCAATTAATCGCATTAGTCATCCCCACTAACCAAGTGACTGTAATCGGTAAACTTAACCAACCCAATTTCACCAAACCGAGAAAAGGAATAGTTAAAAATTCTATTTGCACCCCTACCCACCAACAAATAGAGGCTACTATTGTCTGAATCACTAAGCGGGTGAGGGCCGGTAAACTAATGAAATCATCAGCTAAACCAATTAAGAAAAAGGCTACTCCCCCTAAAGTTACCCCCCAGATTTCAAACTCTTTATCGGGGGGTAAAGGCAGACCATTACTATCAATAAATCCCCCTAAACCCCAAACAATTAGTAATGCTGTTAAATATCCCAAAAATATCGATACACCACCTAACCTCACCATCGGTCCGTGATGAATTTTTCGCTCGTTCGGTTTATCCACGTGCCCATTTTTAATCGCAATATCTTTGACGATGGGGGTGGTTAAGATGGTGACGATCGCAGCGATGGCAAAGGCCAATAAGTGATAAAAATTATGAGACATGGATTCTAAGGTTTGGAGGTTAGGGGTTTGGTTAATGATTAAACCATAGCTGGGACTTTACTGATCAAGTGGGGATATAAAGGAAAGCGATCGCACAAATTGGCTACCCGTTGACGACAATCTTGTTTAATATTCTCATCTTCAGGATTGGTTAAACAGTCGGCAATAATATTAGCAATTTCTACAAATTCGGCTGTACCCATGCCTCTGGTAGTCATAGCCGGTGAACCTAAACGTAAGCCACTAGTGACAAAGGGAGATTCGGGATCAAAGGGCACGGTATTTTTATTGGCAGTGATATTCACTTCACTCACTAATTGATCGGCCCGTTTACCAGTCATATTGACAGAACGTAGGTCAACTAACATTAAGTGGTTATCAGTACCACCGGAAACAATTTTTAAACCTCTGGCTTGTAGTTGGCCAGCCATTGCCTGGGCGTTAGCAATTACCTGGGCAGAATATTCTTTAAATTGCGGTTGCAAGGCTTCCCCAAAAGCCACAGCTTTAGCGGCAATAACGTGCTCTAATGGTCCGCCTTGTGTACCAGGGAATACGGCTTTATCAAATTTTTTGCCTAATTCTGGGTCACGAGTCATAATTAGACCGCCTCTTGGTCCCCGTAAAGTTTTATGGGTGGTGGTCGTTACTACGTCACAGAAGGGAATCGGATTAGGATGCAAACCACTGGCGACTAAACCGGCAATATGGGCAATATCTGCCATTAAATAGGCTCCCACCTGATCGGCGATCGCCCGGAATTGTTCAAAATCGATAATGCGGGGATAGGCAGAATAACCGCAGATAATTAATTTGGGGCGTTCTTTTTGGGCTTTTTCTAAAATTTCGTCATAATCTAAAACTTCGGTTTGTTGATTGACACCGTATTGGCAAACCTTAAACCATTTACCAGAAACATTCACGGGTGAACCATGGGTAAGGTGTCCGCCGTGGGATAAATCCATGCCCATAATTGTGTCGCCGGGTTCTAGCAGAGATAAAAATACAGCAAAATTCGCTTGCGCACCGGAGTGGGGTTGTACATTGGCGTGGGCTGCTCCAAATAATTCTTTGGCCCGATCTATCGCCAATTGTTCTACGCCATCCACAAATTCACAACCACCGTAATAACGTTTACCGGGTAGGCCTTCTGCATATTTATTAGTTAAAACAGAACCTTGAGCCTCCATAACTGCGGGGGAAGCAAAATTTTCACTAGCAATTAATTCTAAGTGTTCTTGTTGCCGTTGTAATTCTTGATTGATTAATCTGGCAACAGCAGGATCCTTTTCACCAACAAAATTAAAATTATTCACAAATTTTCTCCCAGTGAGATTTTTTTCATAGTTAAGCTGTTATTGTACATTTAGTTCTGATTTTTGACTATGATATAGCAACTTTTGCATCTATTGAGATAAACAAATATTGATTAGTCACATACCGTAGGGGCAATTCATGAATTGCCCCTACTACCCTGGAAAAAAATTTAATCATGAGGATTTTCTGCAAATTCCATAATTAATTGTTTATAATCAATTGAATTAATCATTATTATTTCCAATGTCTGTAAATATTGCTTTAATTGCTCACGACCGGAAAAAAGCCGCCCTGGTTAGCCTCTTACAAGAATATCAGTCTGTCCTGAAACGCTATCAATTAATAGCGACAGAAAATACGGGGCGACAAATTCAACAAAATACCAATCTAAAAATTAATTGTCTGTTATCAGGAGCCATGGGAGGAGATACACAAATTGCGGCTCAGGTGGCAGAAGGTCAGGTAATAGCAGTCATATTTTTGCTGGATAGTCTTGCCCTACCAGCGGAACCGGATATTAAGAATATATTGCGAATTTGTGAAATTCATAATGTTCCCCTCGCTACTAATTTAGCTACTGCTAAAATTATGCTGGAAAATTTAGCTAGGAGTCGGGTTGCTCATCTAATTTTCAATCCCGTAGCTGGGCAGGGTAATGCCGAACAGGAATTAGAACTGATCAAACAAATTTTAACACCTTGCTTTCACTTAAAAGTACATTTGACTGCCCCAAAAATTAGTGCTGAGGAACTAGCTCGCCAAGCAGTGCAAGCAGAAGCCGATTTAGTGATTGCTTCTGGTGGTGACGGTACAGTTTCAGCGATCGCTAGCGTATTATTCAATACTGATATTCCTTTGGGGATTATTCCGAGAGGAACCGCTAATGCCTTTGCCTCAGCCCTAGGTATCTCTAATAGTTTAACCCCCAGGGGTCAAACTATTAGAGGTGCTTGTCAAATTATTTTAGAAGATAATATTATCACCGTTGATACGGCTATGTGTAATAACAAACTAATAATTTTATTAGCTGGTATTGGTTATGAAGCGGAAACCGTGGCAAAAGCGAATCGGGCATTAAAAAATCAATGGGGAACTTTTGCCTATCTGATCGCTGGTTGGCAACAATTAGATCAACAAGAATTTTTTAATACTCAATTGGTGATTGATGATGAAAATTATGAATTTGAAGCGATCGCCGTCACAATTGCTAACGCCGCCCCACCTACCTCCATATTAGCCCAGGGCATAGGGCAGGTAGTTTATACCGATGGTTTATTAGATGTGACTATTGCCACAGCGAAAAACTTGCAGGATTCTCCTAATCCTAAATTAAAGGCGATTACAACTATGATCAGAGTTTTAGGGGCGACCTTAGTAAAATCTGAGCCAAATCTGCCTGATATTTATCATTTTCTAGCGAAAAAAATTAGAATAGAAACCCAACCTCCCCAAAAAGTGGTAATTGATGGGGAAATGGAAGGTACAACACCTTTGGAAATTGAATGTATGCCTCAGAGTTTAAGAGTATTCTTACCAAAAGCCTAAAGGTTGATTAACTAAATAGCAGCCTGTAATAAATTTTGGGTATATTCATTTTGAGGATTAGTGAAAATATTTTCTGTTTGCCCTAATTCGACTATTTTTCCCTGATTCATCACGGCAATGCGATCGCAAAAAAAGCGGGCAACTAATAGATCATGGGTAATGAATAAATAGGTTAATTGAAATTCATCTTTTAATGTTTGCATCAGTTCTAATACTTGTTTCTGAATACTGGCATCCAACATACTCACCGGCTCATCACAGATTAATAATTGGGGATGGGTAATCAAAGCACGGGCGATCGCTACCCGTTGTTGTTGACCGCCAGATAATTCTGAGGGATAGCGATCAGCGTATTCAGCGGCGGGATGTAAGCCAACCCTTTCTAACATTTTGATGACTTGCGGGCGGGTTTGATCGGGGGTCGCTAATTTGTGTATTAATAAGGGATCAGCAATACTTTCCCCTACCGTCATCATCGGATTTAAACAAGCGTGCGGGTCCTGAAATACCATTTGCATTTGTCGCCGATAGGGACGCACTGCCTGCCGAGATAAACTGGTTAATTCAGCTCCTTGGAATAATACTTTACCGCCGGTGGCTGGTATTAACTGGAGAATAGTGCGGGATAAAGTACTTTTACCACAACCGGATTCGCCTACTAATCCCAAGGTTTCCCCTTCATAAATATCGAGGGTAATATTATCAACGGCTTTAATTAATTGTTTTTCCTGCCGGAATAATTGACCGATGAGACCTGACTCTAAACTATAATATTGTTGTAAGTTTTCTAATTTTAATAGGGGTTTAATTTCGTTTTGAGGTTGATCATTAACTAATACCGCACTATCTTTTTTTGTATGCAAAGAAGCCTCTAATAATATTTGCGTATATTCATGTTGGGGATTGGCAAATACTTCTTTGGTTAAACCTGTTTCCACCATTTTCCCTTGATACATCACCCCCAAGCGATCGCAATATTTGCTGATCATGGCTAGGTCATGGGAAATTAATAATAAGGCGGTTCCCATTTCTGCGCAAAGGCGAGTTAATTCCTGTAAAATCTGGTTAGCAACTGTCACATCTAAACTAGTGGTTGGTTCATCGGCGACAATTAACTTTGGTGATAATAATAGGGCAAGGGCGATCGCTACCCGTTGACGCATCCCGCCACTAAATTCATGGGGATATTGGGACCAGCGACTGGCAGGAATTTTCACCGATTCTAAAATAGTTAAAGCCTGGGTTTTTGCTTGGGATTTAGATAAATTTGGTTGATGGGCTTGTAAGGTTTCTAAACAGTGTTCCCCAATCGTCATTAACGGATCTAAACGGGTCATCGGGTCTTGGAATACTAAAGCAACTGCTTCTCCTCGAAATTTGCGTAATTGTTCTTTATTCATGTCTAAGACTGATTGACCGGCAAATATTACCTTACCCTCTACTTGAGTTTTCTCTGGTAATAAACGCATGGTAGCCCGCCCAATCGTTGATTTACCGCAACCCGATTCACCGACTAAACCTAATCTTTCCCCTGGTTTTAGGGCAAAGGATACCTGATCAACTGCCCAGTTAGTTTGATTTTCACGAGATGGATAAGAAACTCGCAAATTTTCGACAGTGAATATATTTTCAATTGGTTGATTAACTAGTTCTTGTATAGAATTCTGCTCGGTCATAGTTTTAATAATATTTAAAATTTAATTTAATTTGGAGTGGGAGCGTCTCGCTCCCTATCTTGTCTTAAAATTATAGCGAGCGAGACGCTCGCAACCCTTTTAGTAATAATTTTTAGTAAAATACCATCATAATAAACTTAATTGCTGATCCGGCGACTGATAACCTAAATGTTTCCAAGCCAAAGCCGTCACTAAACGCCCCCGACTAGTTCTTTGCAGAAAACCAATCTGCATTAAATAGGGTTCATAAACTTCCTCTATCGTTTGAGTGTCTTCCCCGGTCGCTGCTGCCATAGTTTCTAAACCGACCGGACCACCATGATAATTTTCAATCATCGTAGTTAATAAATGTCGATCCGTCCAGTCTAAACCTAAAGGATCAACTTTGAATAATTCTAAAGCCAGCGTGGCTATTTTTTCATCAATTGGAAATAAATCCTTCACCTGGGCATAATCCCGCACCCGCCTTAATAGACGATTTGCAATCCGAGGTGTACCGCGCGATCGCCTAGCTAATTCCTCCGCTCCATCCTCGGTAATCGGTACATTAATAATTTTAGCTGTACGAATAATAATTGTTGCTAATTCAGGCACTTGATAAAATTGCAAACGATGAATAATACCAAACCGATCCCGCAGAGGAGAAGTTAAAGCCCCCGCCTTAGTTGTCGCTCCCACTAAAGTAAAAGGTTTTAAAGGAATACTACGGGTTTTTGTCATCTTGCCCTGACCGACGGTAATATCTACCCGAAAATCCTCCATGGCTGGATATAATATTTCCTCGGTCATTTTTGATAAACGATGAATTTCATCAATAAATAAAATATCACCCGGTTTTAAAGATACTAATAAACCGACAATATCACGGGGCTTTTCTAAGGCTGGAGCCGTAGTGATTTTACAATTCACCTGCATTTCACTAGCTAATATTAAGGACATCGTAGTTTTACCCAAACCGGGCGGTCCGTATAATAATAAATGATCTAAACATTCCTGCCGGGATTTCGCCGCTTGAATCGCAATTTGTAAAAGTTCCTTTAAATCCGATTGCCCAATGTATTCTGCTAAAGTTTGCGGTCTAATTTTTTCTTCTAACTTACTATTAGTTTGTTCCTCTGGGGTTTCTGTGGCGGCTAATAAAGTTGTCTCTTGAGTGGATTGATCAAGAGAAGCATCAATATCCTGAGATTTTTCCTTGAATACTGATTTCCTCACCCGTTCTGCCTTAGCTTTGGCCGGTTGATCAGAATCAGAAGAGTGTTGTTTACCAGAAATAATGGCCATTTTTTATAGATAAACTTTTATTAATTTGACTAATATGAGTATTGTTCATTATGCCTGGAAAAATCTGAATTATGACAAGCTCATCATCTGTACCAGAAAATATCCCCTTTGCTGATGCCATTGCATTCACCCAAGATTTAATGGGGAAAATGCAAACGAATCAATTATCAGAGGACGACTTAACCAGCTTAATTAGTCAACTTGTGAAAACCCGTGATGGAGCGAGGGGCTTTTTTGTCAGCTATTTAACCGATGATTTACCCTTGGCGGATCATCCTTCACCCGCCGTATTAAAAGCCTTGGATTCTGCTTCAGACAACGTAGGAGAATTATTAATCAAAAATGCTGTCATGTCGGCTGCTATGGTTGTTCATCACCAACGGCAAGCCGATCAAGAAAATGCTAATAAATCCACCCAAGTGCGATCGCGCTCAATTAATCTGATTAAAAATTTAACTATTCCCCATCTCAAATCAGAAGTTGCAGAAATGCTCAATAGTTTAACTAATCATACAGGCAAGTATCAAACATTCTTAGACAAATGGGGTTATGATGCCGAACAAAAAGAATATATGGCTTTGACAATGAGAGAAGCTCTAAGTTAATTAACCCCAGAAAAAACTCTATTCTCAATAAATTGCCATCAATATAGATATTTTCATTCTAGCTAGTAGGGGCAATTCATGAATTGCCCCTACAGTAGTTTGATTAACAGATTCTTCTCTACCGATAGATTGAAATTAGCTATATATTTAACCTGAAATAATAATATTTCACGGAAAACAAAATACTATTAAAGCAAACTAAATTAATTAACCTTGACCAATCAACACTATTCAATTAAAATCAGTTGACTTAGTGAGTGAGTGGACAGAAACAACTAAATATATGAGAGGGGAAGTCCGTAAAGCGACAAGAGTCCGTCATTGGCCTATTAATCATCATTTTTGGGCCAACTGTCAGTTATTGGTGACATTAGTCAAAAGAGATTTAGAAGCGAGATATAAAGGCTCGGTTCTTGGTAATTTGTGGCCGTTAGTTAATCAACTATCCCAATTACTAATTTTCATTTATGTTTTTTCGATTATTCTGAAAGTTAAATTAAACCTGCAAGGATTACCGACAGAAAACAAATTAACCTTTGGTCTGTGGTTATTTGCCGGTCTCATACCCTGGTCAGCCTTCACCACAGGATTAAGTCGGGCGGCCGGCTCGGTGATCGAACAGGTTAATTTGGTGAAAAAGGTGGTGTTTCCTTTAGCCTTATTACCCTTAGTGCCAATATTATCGGCTTTTATTGAAAGCACCATGGGTTTAATGACGCTAATTTTAGCGGTTGCGATATTTTTTAAGACTTTACATTTAAGTATTTTTCTCTTTCCGATTGTTTGGATACCCCAATTATTACTGACTATTGGTTTGGGCTATTTAGTCGCTAGTTTGAGTGTATTTTTGCGAGATATTCCCCAAAGTTTGGGAGTTATTTTAAATCTCTGGTTTTATGTCACGCCAATTGTTTATCCCGCTAATGTGATTCCCAAAGCGTGGCGAATGTGGATATTTTGGTTAAATCCTTTCACCGCAATTACAGAAGTTTATCGGGATTTAGTATTAACAGGGAAAATTACCCATTGGGGAGAATTGCTGGTGGCGACTACTATGTCAACGGTAATATTTTTGATTGGCTGGTGGGTGTATCATAAACTACGACCGGCTTTTGCTGATGTTTTATAGAAATTTCTTAAGTTTGTTCTAATTTCATATTCCAATCCAAGTTTATTTTTAATTTCTAGTGATTTTCTTATTATCTACTTATCATTTAAAATTCTGTCGGTGGGGTAAATAGCAATGTCTGAAACAATTATTTCCTTAAGTAATGTCTCTAAATGTTTTAAACGTTATCACCATCCCGTCGATCGTTTAAAGGAAATTCTCTTACCAGGGAAAAGTCGGGCGGATGAGTTTTGGGCAGTGCGGGATATTAATTTACAAATTGAGCGGGGGCATACCCTGGGTATTGTGGGGCGGAACGGTTCTGGGAAAAGTACCTTATTACAAATAATAGTAGGAACTCTCACCCCGACGACAGGGGAAGTGATGGTGAAAGGCAGAATATCTGCTTTATTAGAGTTAGGCAGTGGTTTTAATCCTGAATTTACCGGCGAACAAAATGTCTTTTTTAATGGGCAGTTATTAGGCTTAAATCATGCAGAAATAGAGGCAAAATTTGATAAAATTGCCGCCTTTGCTGATATTGGTGATTTTATGCAACAGCCGGTGAAAACCTATTCTAGTGGGATGTTTGTCCGGTTAGCTTTTGCTGTGGCTACGGCAGTTGATCCTGATATTTTAGTGGTAGATGAGGCTTTATCGGTCGGGGATGAGGCTTTTCAACGCAAGTGTTTTGCTCGGATTCAGGATATTCAAGAACGGGGCGGTACAATATTATTTGTTTCCCATACAGCTTCATCAATTGTGCAATTGTGTGATTCGGCTATTCTGATGGATTATGGGGAAATGTTGTTATATCACACTCCTAAATACATAGTGTCTAAATATCAGAAATTAATTTATGCTCTGCCGGATAGAATCGGTGGTATTCGGGAGGAGATTAGACAAATTGTTAATTTAGAAGCACAAGATTTACATTCTGATGCCGACGAACCGCAACATGATGATGACGATATTCCCCACAGTCAATCTAATAATAAAAGTGAACAAAGTATTTCTGAAAATGTTGATGACTTTGAAGAATTTTATGACCCTGATATGGTTCCCTCCAATACTATTCAATATCCGAGTAAGGGGGCGATGATTATTGATCCGCACATTACTACTTTAGATGGTAAACGGGTGAATCATTTAATTAATCGGCGGGATTACTATTACACCTATTCTGTGGCTTTCTCCCAATATACCGAAAAAGTCAGATTTGGTATGTTGATCAAAACTTTAAGTGGTTTTGAATTAGGTGGTGCTTCTTTGCATAACGGACCGAAGGCTTTAACCTATGTGGAAGCAGATCAAACTGTCGTAGTAAAATTTCAATTCAAATGTTTATTACATGGCGGCGTATATTTTCTCAATGCCGGGGTGATGGGTTTAGTCGATGATCATTTAACTTATTTAGCTCGTTGTATTGATGTGGCAATGTTTCGGGTGCAACATTGTGTAGAATCCTGCGGTACAGGTACTCTTGATCTGCTATTAGATCCTAGTGTAAGTGTGGTGGATGGTCGTCCGCAAAAGCAATTAGAATTGACTACTAAAATTAATTAGTTTATATCAATAAACAGCATGAATAAACAACTAGATGAAACAGAATTAACTAGATTAAATAATTTAGTAGTTACTAATTTTCTGCAAGATCAAGTGTCATATCCTGAACAATTAATGACAAAAATTCATCCCCAAGATGAAATGTTTTTATTTGCTCTAAAAAATGTACAAGGCCGTACGCAAGAAGCCTTAATGCGTTATTTTTCCAATGGTAAACGGATTTTTGATGCAGTAGAGCAGATCGTTAATTGGTATTTTCAAGGTTGGCAAAATATTGATCAGTTTTTGGATTTTGCGGCCGGTTATGGCCGGGGAACCAGATTTTTACGGCAGGCTTTACCACCTGAAAAACTTTGGGTGTCTGATATTTACGCAGAAGGGGTAGCTTTTCAAGAAAATTTATTAGGTGTGCGGGGAATTGTATCGAGCGATCGCCCGTCAGAATATCAACTAGGGGAAAAATTTGATTGTATTTTTGCCTGTTCATTTTTCAGTCACTTACCAGAAGCAACTTTTTTACCCTGGTTAGAAAAATTATATAGTTTACTGACAGACAAAGGAATTTTAATATTTACTGTCCATGACGTAAGATTAATGTTAGGTAATACTGACCAAAATAGCGATGAAAATAATGATAAAATCTATTTTCAAGCAGAAAGTGAAAGTCAATATTTAGACCCGCAACAATACGGGGTCAGTTACGTAGGAGAAAATTGGGTAATAGACACGATTAAGAAAGTGATTCAACCAAGTGAAACTGGTGAAAAATATTATAGAATACCCCAAGGTTTATGTAATCATCAGGATATTTATTTAATTGCTAAAAATTCGCTACCTAATATAGAAAAACTAAAATTTTATTATCATGCCGATGGTAATTATCAATCATGTTATTGGCAAAATAACCATTTATTTATCAATGGTTTTGCTAAAGAGTTGAATATAGATGGTGAAATTACTCAGTTACAAATATTATTAAATGGCATGAATTTATCCGGTGGTCAAACTACCTGGGCAATTAAAGATACAAATTTTCATTTTCAAAACCGTTTAATCCCAGAATATGAATGGCGTTATATTCTTGATCTAAATTCTCAACAAATTGCTTTCAAACCAGATGATGTTTTGCTGGTCAAACTAGTGAATAATTTTCAGATGGAGCGGGTAATACAAGCGATTACTATCAATAATATAATGGTTCGTCATGTTTAAATTTCAGCAAGGTAATAAGATTTTGCTAGAATTTATGATACAATACTGGCCGAAAGTAATCTGCTGGCAATCAATCAGCTAAAATCCAGGCTAAAAATTAATATCTAGTTGATCACAATTATTACCTGGAAAATTCTCAATTTATCCCAATCTTATTTATTCTATTACCATTTTAATTATTCAATAACTCTCAAATTAATTCAACTAAAAATTCCGTCAACAATGAGCAAAACCATGGAAAAGACTGCTACCAAATCTCAAGTTTTTATTATTACAGGGATGCACCGTTCCGGCACTTCTTTAACGGCTTCTTTATTACAAAAATTAGGTGTGCATATTGGTAAGCAATTGGTTGGTCCTGAATATGGTAATGTGCGGGGACACTTTGAGGATGTGGATTTTGTTGATTTTCATAAAGCTGTATTGCGATCGCAAAAAGTTGATGATTTAGGTAGTAATTTACCGGAAAAAAATGATCTAAGAATCACCAAAAGTTTTGCCAGTAAAGCAAAAAATCTCATTAAACATAATAGTAACCTAGAATTATGGGGTTGGAAAGATCCTAGAACCACTCTATTTTTAGATTTTTGGCAGGGATTATTACCGCAAGCAAATTATATTTTTGTTTATCGTTCTCCCTGGGAAGTAGTAGATTCGTTATATCGGCGGGCAACTGATGAAATACTATTAGAAGAGCCAGAATTAGCGGTAAAAATGTGGTTGAGCTACAACCGAGAAATATTAAAATTTTATGAAAAATATCCTGATCGTTGTTTATTAGCCAGTGTTTATCATATTGGTAAAAATCCTGAGAAATTTGTTAATAAAATCAATGAAAAATTCCATGTGAATTTACCGGCTCCACCTGTTAATAATTTTGAATCAGAGTTATTAATTCAAGATATTTTGCAAAGTCATCGTCCCAGTTTAATTACCCAACATTTTCCCGAAGCCATAGAAATTTATCAACAGTTAATTAATTTGGGTATTGATCAGGATAGTCAAATAACTGATTTGCAAAACTTTGTAGAAGCTAGTTCACCTTATTGGCAGTTTGAAGATTGGGTAAATATTCGCAGTTTAGAAAAACAAGCGAAGTTGCTGAAAATTGATTTAGAAAAGTGGCAAGAATTTTTCCAAGAAGCTCAAGAAAAGGCGATCGCCCTGGAATCCCAATTAGGGGAAACTGAATTAGTATTAGATGGAAAGGATGTTAAGTTAGAAGAATCGCAAAATAAAATAGTTCAGTTAGAAACTAAATTAGGTATATCCCAATCCCAATTAGATGGAATAAAAGGTAAATTAGGCGAATCTCAAAGAAAAATCTTACATTTAGAAACCCAGCTAGGTCAAACCCAATCCCGTTTAGATGGTTCTGATCATCGGTTTCAAGAGGCTTTAAGTAAATTAGTTAAATTAGAAACTAAATTGGGGCAAACCCAATGGCAGTTAGATAGTGCCCAAGAATTATTACAATCTTCCCAAACTAAGTTATTAAATTTAGAAACAACTTTAGGGGATACCCAATTCCGTTTAGATGGTTCTGAAAATAAATTACAGGAATCGCAACAACGGGTTGAAATATTAGAAAACGACTTGGGTAAAGCACAATTTTTATTGGCTGGGGCCCAGGCTCAAGTAGAAGATTCTCAGGCAAAAATAGCTGAGTTAGAAAATGTATTAGGTCAAACTCAGTATCAATTAAATTCTACACAGGTTAAGTTAAATGAATCTCAGATCAAGATCAGTGAATTAGAAAATACTTTAGGGCAAACTCAGGCTAATTTAGGCAAAACTCAAGATAATTTAAATCAAACAGAATTGGCTTTAAGTCGTACCCAATCTGATTTATATTTCACCCAAGGTTTATTAGTAGAAACCCAGACTGTTTTGACTCAAACAGAAATAATGTTAGGAGATACCCAAGGACAATTACAGAGTCAGCGTCAAGAAACAGATAGTTTGCGGTCTGAAATATTAGCGATGCGTGCCTCGCCTTTCTGGCGTTTGCGAAATGTATTATTGGGTGTGCGTCGCCGGTTAAAATTTGGTCCCAGTTTGGTTTATTCCTTAGAAAAACCGACTAGCTGGGATATTTCTAATGCTCAGTTAGATGTTGCTGGTTGGTGTTTTAGCGATCGCAATGTCGTATTAAAAAATATTAGAGCCAGGGTCGGGGAACAAGTATTTCCTGGTTCTTACGGTATAGAGCGTTTAGACGTGGGGGTAAAACATGAAAACCGACCACAAGCAAAAAATTCTGGTTTTCAAATACATTTAGACTTATCTGCGGGTAAACATACTTTATTAATTGAGGCAGAAGACACAAAAGGTAAATGGCATAAAGTTGTGGCTACTGATTTAACTGTGTCAACAGTACAGGGATCTATTGATGTGCCAGTCGAATTTCAACAGCGGGAAGGGATTATTTTATTAGCTGGTTGGTGTTGTCATCCTGAACAGAAAATTACTAATTTAGTTTTACGGTGCGGTGATCAAGAGGTCAATTGTGCCTATGGTTTGCGTCGCAAAGATGTGGGAGAGGTATTCCCCCAATGGGTTGGCAGTGGGGAAAGTGGTTTTGAGGCAACCTTAGAAGTAGGACCAGGCGATTGGCCTTTAGTTTTAGAAGCTCATTTAGCGAATGGGGAAATAGTTGGTTTTCCCTGTCCCAAAGTATTGCACGTCAAGCGTTATAGTTGGCAAGACAAGATTCAGGAAAATTGGCAAAGAGTTGCTAAATTACAATCGGCGATTAAAAAGCAGGCAGCAGAAAGAAAGGTAAGGTTAGGGCGAGTATTACCGATGCCGTGGGAAATTCCTAGTATTATTAGGAAAATTAAAGAATTATATCGCCAACAACAGCCAACTACTGGTGAAATTTTACCACCTATGGGTTTTCAGTTAATGGAGCCGGTGAATCCCTATGATGTTTGGTTGCAAATGAATCAATGGGGCGATCGTGATCGGCAACATTTAATTAATCGTTTATCCCAATATAAAAAAGAGCAGTTACCAAAAATTTCAGTGATTATGCCGGTGTATAATCCGCCGGTAGAATTTTTACGGCAAGCAATACAAAGTGTGTTGAACCAGGCTTATGAAAACTGGGAAATGTGTATTGCTGATGATTGTAGTACTTTGCCAGAAGTACGAGAAACCTTATTAGCGTTGGAAAAAACTGATCCCCGCATCCAAGTAGTTTTTCGTGCAGAAAATGGCAATATTAGCGCTGCGACGAATACGGCTGCTAGTTTAGCAACGGGTGATTATTTATTATTTTTAGATAATGATGATGAATTGACGGTGAATGCTTTAGGAGAGGTAGCTTTATATATTGTCGAACATCCGCAGGCTGATTTTATTTATTCTGATGATGATAAAATTGACACCGATGGTAAACGTTTTGATCCACAGTTTAAGCCAGATTGGTCGCCAGAATTATTACTTTCCTATATGTATTTAGGTCATGTGTGTGTGGTGAAGCGGACAATTTTTGAAAAAATAGGTGGTTTAAGAATTGGTGTTGAAGGTTCTCAGGATTATGATTTTGCTCTACGAGCAACAGAAATAGCCCGGTCAGTTGGTCATATTCCTTTAGTTTTATACCATTGGCGAACAACTCCTGGTTCCACGGCTATTTCGGGTGGGCAGAAACCAGAAAGTTTTATGGCTGGTAAACAAGCGGTGCAGGATGCCTTTGATCGTCGGCAAGTTAATGCTTCTGTCATTCAATCTGATTGGGCGATCGCTGAAAATTTAGGCATATTTCAACCAAAATTTCCGGATCAAGGTCCCTTAGTGACAATTATTATTCCGACGAAAAATCAATATGATTTACTAAAAGGTTGCCTAGAATCGATTAAACAAACTAGTTATGAAAATTATCAAGTATTGGTGATTGATAATGAAAGTGATGATCCGCAAACTTTAGAATATTTAGCAAAAATGCAAGCTGAAGCCGATCAGCCTCCCTATGTAAAAGTATTAAAAATTTCTAATGAAGGGAAAAAATTTAATTTTGCCCGCATTAATAATTTAGCGGTGGCAGAAGCAACGGGTGAATACCTTTTATTTTTAAATAACGACACAGAAATTCTCACCCCAACATGGCTGAGTCAAATGGTCGGTTATGCCCAATTACCAGGAGTAGGAGCAGTGGGGGCAAGGTTGATTTATCCTGATCAACGGATCCAACACGCCGGCATTATTCATGGTTTACATCATGGTTTAGCCGGTCATGCTTTTAAACTATTACATCGGGATAATCGGGGTTATTTATCGCAAGCCAGTGTTTCCCGTAACTATTCTGCGGTGACGGCTGCAGCCATGTTAACACCTCGTCAATTATTCCTCGATTTAGGGGGATTTGATCAGGAAAATTTTGGGGTGGCTTACAACGATCCTGATTATGGTTATCGCCTATTAGGTCAAGGTTATCGTTCCGTATTCTGTCCGATGGCAGAGTTATTACATCGGGAGGGAACCACCAGAGGATTTGTTGATAATCCGAAAGAGGAAGCAAATTTTCGGCGTAAATATGCTAACTTTATTGATCCTTTTTATAATCCCCATTTATCCTTAGCTGATGAATTATTTAAAATTCAACCCCGTCATTATTTCCTGGGGGAAAGTAAAAAGCCCTTGAAAATATTAATGTGTAGTAATGCCTTAGATTTAACTGGCGGACCTTTACATCAATATGAAATAGCCGTTGAGTTGCAAAAACAGGGAGTTATTCAACCAATAATATTTTGTGTGAATGACGGTTTATTACGACAAAAATATGAACAACTAGGCATAGAAGTTGTGATTAAAAATCATCCCCTAGAACATATTTATACGAGAGATGATTATGATCAGGCTTTAGCTCATTTTGCTGAAGATATTGATCAATATGAAGTTGATTTGATGTACGTCAATACTTTAGAAAATTTCTTTATGGTAGATGTGGCACAGCAATTAAATATTCCTAGTGTCTGGAATGTGCATGAGAGCGAACCTTGGCAAACCTATTTTGATCGGTTTGGTTCAGAAATCGCTTGTCGAGCCTTAGAATGTTTCCGTTATCCTTACCGCCTAATATTTGTAGCCGACGCTACCCGTGACGGTTATTCACCCCTGAATACTCACCATAACTTCACCGTTGTTCATAATGGTTTAGATTTACAACTATTACAAAAAAATGCGGCTACTTGGACCCGGCAAAAGGCTAGAGAATCTTTAGGTTTATCAGCCGATGAAAAAATGGTTTTATTATTAGGAACGGTGTGCGAACGGAAAGGTCAACATGATTTAATTAAAGCCTTGCCCTATTTGGCAGAAAAAGAATTAAATGTCAAATATTTTATTGTGGGCGATCGCCCGAATTTGTACAGCCTACAATTAGCTAATTTAGTAGAACAATTACCAACTGAATTAAGGCAACAAGTGGAAATAGTTCCCGAAACTCCTGATACAGCTAAATATTATCAAGCTGCGGATATATTTCTCTGTACATCACGGGTAGAAAGTTATCCCAGGGTAATTTTAGAAGCGATGGCTTATCATTTACCGATCATTACCACCCCAGTATTTGGCATTGTGGAACAGGTGAAACCCAATATTAACGGTTTATTCTATACCCCCGATCAACCGGCAGAATTAGCAGAAGCATTGGTTAATCTATTAAATAACCCAGAATTATTAAGCAAATTGACAGAAAATTCTCAATATGTATTAGACTCTCTGCATAGTTTTGAGGATATGACTAATGCCTATGCTCAGGTATTTCAGGAAGCCTATTTTAGTGTGGCAACTACTGACCAGAATAAGCATGATCAGAATATGGAAAATTCACCAGTTTTAGACGTGGTTGGTGTATAGCGGTATGTTGATCATCAATAGAATTAATCAATTAAAATTGACCAGCTAATGCTAGATAAAAATTTAATTAACCATCAAGAATCAGGAGAAAATCAACCGACTGTTATTGAGGCAAATTGGACAAGTAACCCGCTGATTCAAGCAAAAATAAATTATCGAATGTCGGGTGAAAAAACCGATAAATATTGGTTAGCTTGGCTAATAGAAGATTATTTTCAAGGTAAAAGTTTTGATCATTTGTTATCAATTGGTTGTGGCGAAGGTCATCATGAAATATTAATGGCTAAATTAAGTTTTGCTAAACATATAGATGCCTTTGATCCAAATCCAGAAAGTATTAATTTAGCTAAAAGTGAAGCAAATTTATCTGAGTTAAATATTAACTTTTATCAGGATAACATTGAAGATTTTTCTATTAAAGATAATCAACAATACGATATTATATTTTGTGCGGGAGTATTACATAGGATTAATCAACTAGAAAAATGTCTGCAAACTCTCAAAAAACATTTAAAACCGGATGGCTACTTAATTATTAATGAATACGTAGGAGATTGTTACCATATTTACCATCAAAAACAGGTAGGAATTATTGACAAATTATATAGATGTTTTCATCCTAGTTTAACTACAGGCAAAATCGGTCAATTTATTAATAGAAAAATCACTGATATTAACCCTAATATTAACCATCAAGCTGTCCGCTCAAAATTGCTGATACCCTTTTTAAATAATTATTTTCAATCTGAAATATTAAATTATTATGGCGGTAGTATTTTAAGTGAACTTTACCCTCTTTTAAATCATCACAAATTTACAGATGATCAACCAGCAGAAGAGACAATTATCAAACTCCTACTAGAATTTGAAGATATTTTAATGACCACACCAGACGGTCTATCTAGTGATTATTGTCTAGGCATTTATCGGCATCAACCTAATAAAAAAGAACTAATCGGACCAGATTTCATCATTATTGGCGGTCAAAAATGTGGCACAACATCTCTCTACAATTATTTAATTAAACACCCTAATATTATTCCAGCAAAAGAAAAAGAAGTACATTTTTTTGATTTAAATTTTACCACTGGTTTAGCCTGGTATCAATCAAATTTTTCCTCTAATGCTGATGGTAAAAATATTTTAACTGGCGAAGCTAGTCCTTATTATTTATTTCATCCCCTCACCCCCCAACGTTTGTATGATATTTTTCCCCAAGTAAAATTAATTGTTCTCCTGAGAAATCCAGTAGAAAGGGCAATTTCTCATTATTATTGGGAAGTAAAAAATGGTGATGAATCCTTGAGTTTTCCAGAGGCGATCGCCCAGGAATCAACTAGATTATTAGGGGAAGTGGAAAAAATTATTAGTCAGGGCAATTATCAAAGTTTTCAGCATCAACATTACAGCTATTTAGCCAGGGGAATTTATATAGAACAATTGCGGCGGTGGTGGGATATTTTTCCCTCGGAACAAATATTAATAATCAGTAGTGAAGAATTTTTTGCTTACCCTGAGATAGTATTAAATCAGGTTTTAGAATTTTTAGGATTATCTTCCTATCAATTACCGAATTATTCTCCTTATAACGCTGGCAAATATGAAAAAATTGATCAGGAAATATATGAACAATTAGAAAATTATTTTCGTCCTTATAATCAAGAATTATTTACAGCTTTAGGTAAAGATTTTAATTGGTAATCAATTAGTAATCAATTAGTAATCAATACCGATAAACTGGCTAGATTTATGGAAAATAACCAATAAAAAATAATTGACAAAATCAGTATTTTCTAGTATTAATTAAAAATCAATCATCAAAAATTTTCAGTAATTAGCAAATTATGGCGATCAGTACTTATGAAAACTCCTGGGACGAATATGCCCACAAATGGCATAAAGATTTTCCAGAGCAGAAACACATTGGCGATGAATGGATCGGTAAATCAGCAGGGGCAGCCCTAAATTTAGAAGAATATGAAAAATTAATAGTAGAAAATTTCATTGCTCCCAATATAAAAAAATCCCATACTGTATTAGAAATTGGTGTAGGCGGAGGAAAAACCGCAGCCCTTTTATTAGAATATTGCGATCGCTTAGTATGTGCAGACGTTTCTTCCGCCATGTTAAAAGCAACCCGTGATCGCCTTGGTTATGAACGAGTTACCTACGTTAAATTAGACGGCACAACCCTCGATTTAGTCGGCAAAAAAACCATAGATTTTTGCTTCTGTTACGATACCATGGTACACATAGAGCCACGGGATATATATAATTATTTAACTCGGATTCCTGCCCTATTAAGAGGGGATAGACTTTGCCTATTCCATCACACTAATATGCTGAGTGATCTCGGTTGGGAAAGATTTTTAAGTGATTGGGATCAGCATTTATTTGGTAGAAAACACGGCACAGCTTTTTCCTTGATGACCGAGAGTATTATGGAAAGATTTTTAACCCATCTTAACTATGAAATTTTATCGAAAGATACAACTACTGTACCGAGAGATTGTGTCTGGGTTTGTCGTGCGCCAATAGTGTAATAAAATCTTAGCAAATTATAAACAACAAATTAACTAAAAATAATATTTATGAATTTTCTCTTTCTTCACCCTAATTTTCCCGCCCAATACCGGCATATTATTACAGCCCTGGGAGCAGATCCGCAAAACCAAGTAGTATTTGGTACAAAAAATGAGCGACCAGAATGGGTAATTCCTGGTGTACGGAAAGTATTATTTAATCCTAGTCGGGAACCTCGACCAGAAACCCATCACTATGTCCGCTCTTTAGAAAGTGCGGTGATTTATGGCCAAGCTGTTTTTCGCATGGCAGAACAATTAAAATCAGAAGGTTTTGTACCGGATGTAATTTGCGGTCATTCTGGCTGGGGACCTACTCTATTCGTGAAAGAGGCTTTTCCTGGTGTACCCGTTCTCTGTTATTTCGAGTGGTTTTATCATTCGCAAAATTCCGATGCTGATTTCGATCCAGCCGAACCTCTTAGTATTGATGACATGGCTAAGATCAGGGTGAAAAATAGCCCTATATTAATCGACTTATATTCCTGTGATTGGGGTATTTCCCCGACGGAATGGCAGCGATCCCAATTTCCCCCAGAGTTTCAAAAAAAATTATCTGTTTTACACGACGGTATTGATACCAGTTACTTTAAACCTGAGCCAGGAGCCAAATTAGTTCTACCCAACTTAGACCTATCGGGAGTTTCAGAATTAGTTACCTACGTTGCTAGAGGAATGGAACCCTATCGAGGTTTCCCCGAATTTATTGAAGCGATCGCTTACGTACAAGAAAGAAGACCTAATTGTCATGTGGTAATAGTCGGTTCCGAACGGGTATGTTATGGGCGATCGCTACCTAATAACATGAGTTATAAACAATTCATGTTAGAAAAAATCCCCCTAGACCTTTCCCGTGTTCACTTTGTCGGACCTCTCCCCTACGGTCAATATTTAAAAGTTATCCAAGCCTCTGATATTCATGTCTATCTCAGCCGGCCATTTGTCTTGTCTTGGTCATTTACCGAGGCTCTATCTACAGGTTGTCTAGTATTAGGGTCGGATACCGGGCCTGTGAGAGAAGTGATCAAAGATGGAGAAAACGGCTTATTAGTAGATTTTTTTGCACCCAAACAAATGGCAGATCGGATAGATGAAGCATTAGATCATCCCAACAGAATGGCTGATTTGAGGGTAAAAGCCAGACAAACAATATTAGACGGTTATGATTTGGCAAAGCTCCTACCAAAACACCTGGAATTAATTAAACAGGTAGCAGAACGCCGTTTATTAGTAGCTTGAAATATTCTTAAATTTAATCAAAAAGATTGTTTATTTGTTTACATACTATTAGTGGCCATAATCAATAATCTAGGCTTTTGATTATCCTGATTGCCTAAACACACCACAGTAAAAAACAAATAGAAATGCTCACAAAGCAAAGGTAATGAACATTGTACCATAATGATAATTTCAGGTAAATGACCTTACTCCACTTAATGGGAACCCACCAGGATAACAACTCGTCCATTAGCAGTGTGGAGAAACCCAAATTAAATCCTAGTATCCTATTCTTTTATCAGGCCTGATTGATTGCAATATTAACAAGATTGTGGTTATATTCAAGGCACTCAATAATATTTTCCATTGGGTTTCTAAATAGTCCAATAATTATATAGACCATTTAGATTAGGGGAGACAACCCGAACATTTATAAGTTACTTATAATATTGTTCCCTAACCGCTCCTAATCCATGGCAAAAAGGACATAACTTTTGTCCATTTATTTACACTAGACAAATTCCTTTTAAAGGGCTAGACTTATGCCTGATAAAAAGTTAAACTATGGCCGAACCCTTTGTGGTGTTCTTGGCATTACTTGTCTTAAAAACAGCTTAACGACCAATATGAGGAGTGAAATAATAGTATGGTAGTAATACTAACCGATGGTGATGATATTTTTAATCAGGATGCCCCTGGAAACATAGCTCCTGAAACTATTAACGGCCTAAAAGGTGATGATGTTATTAGTTTATCTACCCTAGGCGGTAGCGTAGCTAACGGCAACGAAGGTAATGATAGCCTAATTGCTAACGGTCCTGGGGATACAATAAATGGTGATGCCAACGAAGATACATTAGTTGTTAAATCCACAAGAGCTTTTGGTTTTGGTGGAATTGGTAATGATTCCTTGGTATCTTACCTACGTAGTTATATTTACGGTGGTGATGGTGAGGATACACTACAAGGTATCACTGATGCTAACTGGTTTAGTGGTAATGCCGATAATGATTTGATTATTGGTGGTTTTGTTGGTAGAGATAGTATTTACGGCGGCAAAGGTAGTGATACTATTACCTTCAGGACCTCTGGCGGTACTGGTGGTACAACTCTACAACTGATCGAAGAATTGAATAACACTAGTCTGAATACTGTTGGTTCAGATATTTCTATTCCTACCAGTTCCAATCAAGGTAATAACTTCATCAGTGCAGATCGTGATGATGACGTAGTAACAGGTGCTGGTGATCGTGACACCATGTATGGTGGTAGAGGTAATGATACTTTAGCTTCTCTTGGTAATGAAGCCAGAGTCTATGGAGACAGAGGTGATGACAAACTCTATGGTGCAAACCGTATTACTAAGTCTGTAACGAATGTACCAGCTGTGCAGTCAGTTAGTAGATTACAAATATGGGGAGATAATCCTTCACTCACCACTTCTACAGCAGGTGAGACCTATAATGACATGATCATGGGTCCTATTGGTCCTTTTGGTGATGGTCGCAATACTTTAGCTGGTGGTCTTGGCAATGATACAATTACTGGTCAAGCAGCCCGTGATTCCATTCTGGGTGGAGACGGTAATGACCTGATTGAAACAAAAACACCAGAAGTTGCATCAGGTGGTACAGCAGTAACAATTAATGAAAGCAGCATACCACTGAATACACCTGGTTACACTGGTAATAATACATTAGACGGTGGTTTGGGTAATGACACCATCAAAGCTGGTAATATCACTGACCAAATGATTGGTGGCGAAGGAGATGACTGTTTAACAGGTCTATTCACCAGAGCTGATGGTAGTATTGGTAATGATACAATTGATGCTTCTCTAATTACTACTGCTGCTGGTCTTGCTGTTGGAGCTAGTGTCACCCTGATCGGTGGTGCTGGTAATGACCAATTAATAGGAACAACCACTTCAGGCATATTTAATTACTTCAATCCTGGTACTGGTAATGATTATGTACAGTTAGCTACTACAGGAGATCAACTAGTTGGTGATATGGGTGGTAATGATACCCTATTAGCACTGGATGGTGGTAGTGCTGGTTCATTACTACAGGATACTTTAGGAGACAATACATTCTTAGGAGCTAGTTCAGATGACACCTTAATTGGTGGTACTGGCAAAGACACTATGAGAGGTGGCACAGGCAATGATTGTCTCTGGGGGGCTGCTGGCGATGATCTATTAAATGGTAATGAGGGTAGTGATTCTCTCTTTGCTGGCGGTGGAAATGATTACCTAATTGGTAGTTCTGGTGCTGACTTCTTAAGAGGTGGTGATGGTAAAGATAGTTTTGCTTTCTTTGCTGAAGTTCCAGGTTCTAGGACTGATATAATTGGTGACTTTAATCCTACTGATGATTCTATTCTTCTCAGTGGTACTGATTATAAGAATATCCAAACTGCTAAGGATAATGGTAACTTTGCTAGTGGCAACGTTAATCCAGGTTCTGCTCAACCATTCTTAATTTACAGAAATGGTTTATTATCTTATGATATTGATGGTACTGGTCCAGCTCCTTCTGTGGCGATCGCATCATTTGAACAAGTTAATGGTTCATTCCCCGGAGTGACACTCAATGACATTATTATCATCTAATAATTAACTCGGTTATTACAGGTTAAATAGTTAGAGATAAAAAAGAAAGGGGTAGAGATTAATTTTAGTCTCTACCCCTTCAATATATGTATTAGCAGAGGGATAAATTTATTAAGAGGTGCTACCCCAAATTCCTTATAGGCTTTATGATTTTGTGGGTTGAGATAGTTCTAATACTTCTCCAGAAGCATCAGCAAAACTTACCTGATTACCGATCAGACTCAAGAAAGTTGTACCAAAATGTTGAATTTCTAGGAAACTGGCATATTGAGGGATGGTTTTATAAATCCGAAAATTTTTCATAATGCCTAATGTTGCAGCACTTTCTAAGGGTCCAATAAAACTGGTATCACCGTCTAAAAAACCGGCACTATTTTTCCACTTTTGCATTTGTTGTGCATTGAGAAAGTAAGACCCTGAGTGGGGATTGAGGCTTCGCTGGAAATTAATTTCTTGTTCTAATATTTTGCCTTTTAATACAGATTGTTCGTTCACATCTTGATATTTTGCCGTTACGTGAAAACTTAGGTCGCCGTCAATATAAGCCTTAGGAATTTTGCCTAGGGGAGATATTTCATAACGGCTAGGTTGTAGAATATTGTTATTACCAGTCTGACTAGTAAACCAATTTAGCTTCACAAAAAACCAAGGATCATGTAATACTAAATCATCTTCTAGGTAACAATAATAATCGTATTTACCGAGTGCTGATGCTAATACCCTTTGACATTCAAACCCTAATAGCATAGGCTCTACGTCTGTGGCATGGTGCATGATGTATTCAGTTGGTAAAGGCAAATTTGATAATAAATGTAATCCCTTAGTTGTACACACCACAATATCTACATGATGGGATTGACTTTGATTAGCTTTGATTGCTTCATGCTGACTAATATCAATCATGTATTGAGATTGACCATATAGACAACGCAAAGAAGTAATACAAGTGGTGAGAGCGATTTTGCGAGATTGTGGATCTTTCCTGAGAGAACCATGTTTGCCACTTCCTTCAGGATTAAAAAAATGAGCTATGGTAAAAAGAATACGCATTATTAATTAATAGTTAGTATTTGTATCTGCTAGTTGATCTGTATTTATTGACCAATATTGAATATTTTATAGGAAAATAGGATTTATTCCTGATAACTCTGGTACTCGCTCTCTTAATTCTGCATTAAGACGTGGCAAGTCATCTCTCATTTGCAAATACCAATTATAACGTTGGTAATAATGTTGAGAAAGTAAACGATTTTTTTTCACCCATTCATAGGCATTATTAGCTACTTTTTGCCGTAAATTATGATTATTAATCATTTCTTTTAAACATTTTTCAAATTCCTGAGGATTGTTGTAGATAAAGCCAGTTTGCTGATCAATAATAGAATTAGCATAAACTGTCGGACTAGCGATCGCTACTACACTATGACCAGCACACTCAATAAATTTTAGGTCTGATTTCATCCCATTAATAGGATTATTATTGAGTGGTAATAGTGCAATATCACAGTTATACATAATTTCTTTATACTGGGAATATGGGCAAAAAGCTGTAAACTGTTTATTATTAGTATTTAAGCTGTCAAAAAATAGTTGATCATGCACAATATGAAAGAATAATTTTTCTCGATATTTATCAATGATTTTATCAATATTAGGCATGATCTTTTGCCAATCATTTTCCCTATTTAAAGCTCCAAAAAATATATGAATAAATGGGCGTTTTTCAAAATTTTTAGCTGGTGATAAATAGGCTAGTTGATTAGGAAATATAGCGACATTCGGATTAATTTCCTGGAGAAATTTTCCTAACGGTTCTGTAGTAGTTTGTACACAATGACAACCCCGATAACTAAGATAATTATTTTCGGCATATTCTTTCCTTCTAATGGGATTATCGTCTATTTCTGCCACTATTAAATAATCTTTTTCTAATAAACTTCTTAACTGCTTAATATGGGTTTCGTAGGTCATAATTGTCCGTTGCCAAATAAATACTTTTTCTTCTCCATTTAATGCCGCATTTATATCAGCTGTTTTGACCGCTGATATTGCTCTCACTCCTGGAATAGTATTAGTAAATCTATCTGGTTCTAATACTCGTAATTGATCGCAGCCACTTGGAGCCATAATAATAGTTTGAATTAATAATCTTCTGGGTGATAGGTGGCTATTATTAGCCAGAACAATATAAGATTCTGCTACAAATTTATTAGCCAGGGTTTCTGCTGGCATATTTAAGGCATTAGTTAGGGGTTGAATTAACTGTAAAAAATTTTGGAAACTAGCAGTTTTTTCTCCTTTTACTTGTAATTCATAAATAAATAAGTTAGCTTGATTAAATAAGTTTCTTAAACTGTCTAAATCAAACCAATTAACAACATTATTAGTAGAGTTTTGCCATTCTCCTTGAATAACATTAATGATTCTTTGCCAATATTGTAAATTTGGTATGATTGCTAAAATTTGAGCGTCTGCTTGTAATAATTTTTGACACTGCTGTAAAACTTCTAAGGGATTGACAAAATAGGGAATTTGATCATTTAAAATTAAACAACTGACACTATTTATAGGAATATTTAATGTGATTTTATCAAGATTAGCAATATCTGCTATGATTACTTCATCTAATCTATTTTGTGCTTGTTCTGCCAAATTTAGATCATTTTCAATACCAATATAATGACAGTGGGGATTAATTAATTTATATTGTAAACCTGTCGCACCACTACCACAGCCAATTTCTAAAATAGTAGAAGTATTAGCGGGTATTAAACGCAATATATCTTGATTAATTTCTAATACATCTAAAGTATTTGTATTCATTAATTTTTAGAGATTTAGAGATTTTTATTAATTCTATTTTTATTATGCAAATTATATTTAGCTAACTATGAAATGTCATATTTGTCAATCGCAATCACAATGGTTTTTCCAAACAAAAGTTTTAAATAAATATGATGTTAATTATTGGCAATGTACCCATTGTCAATTTGTCCAAACTGAGTCACCTTATTGGTTAGATGAGGCCTATCATCGGGCGATCACCCCTAGTGATGATGGTCTGATTTTTAGAAACTTAATGTTAGCTCAAATTAGTAAAAATATTATTAATAGTTTTTTTCCAAGGGCAGGAAATTTTCTCGATTTTGGCGGCGGATATGGTTTATTTGTCCGCTTAATGCGGGATATGAGATTTGCTTTTTTTTGGCAAGATCAATTTTGTCAAAATTTATTTGCTGATGGTTTAGAAATTAAAGACAATTTACAATATGAGTTAATTACTGCTTGGGAAGTTTTTGAACATTTTATTAATCCATTAGAGCAAATTGAGCAACTATTAAAAATTTCATCAAATATTTTATTGAGTACCGAAACATTACCAGCAAATAACCCTCAACCCGATCAATGGTGGTATTATGCCCCTCAAGAAGGTCAACATATATCTATATATACAATTAAATCTTTACAAATTATTGCGAAAAAGTTTGGCTTGAATTTTTATTCAAATGGTAATTCTATTCATTTGTTAACTAAAGATTTAATAGATGCTCAATTATTTCAAAAATCATCTCAATATAATGCCCAAAAATTAAGACAATTTTTATGGCAAAAACAAGATTATTTAAAAACCTTTCAATTATTAGAGAATCAAGATATTAATCATCAAATAAATAGTCAAGAAAAACAATTATCAGAAAATATTAGCAATTTAACAATTACTAAAAAACTATATTTTATTAACCAACGATTAGGAGTGAATATTGCCGGATTTATTAAAAGTGAATTAGGCATTGGAGAAGGAGTTAGATCAATTATTCGGGCAGTAGAAACAACTGATATTCCCTTTTTGATTAATAATATTGATTTACCATCCCACCGTAACGCAGATACTAGTTATCAAAATTTTTCCCCTGATAATCACCATCCTATTAATATTTTACAAATTAATGCAAATGAAGTAAATACTTTCATGAAAAGGGGGGTATTACAAAAATATTTAAACAATCATTATAATATCGGTTTTTGGGCTTGGGAATTGCCTAAATTTCCGCCAGAATGGGTAGCGGCTTTAACTCCTTTCCATGAAATTTGGACCTATAGTAATTATTGTGCTGATGCGATCACCCAGGTAGCTCCTATCCCCGTATTACGGATGATGCCTAGTATTAATTTAGCCACACCTAATTTGACAAAAGAAGATTTAGTATTACCCAAAGATAAATTTATTTTCCTGTTTATGTTTGACTTTTTTAGTCGGGTACAACGGAAAAATCCGATGGCAATTATCCGGGCTTTTAAACAGGCTTTTGATCGTGATAATCAAGATGTTTTATTAATTATTAAATGTTCCAATTCCCAAAAATTTCCAGCCGAAAGACAAATATTAATTGATTTAATAGATAATTATGATTCTATTAAACTGATCGATGGTTATTTTTCTAAAGAGCAAATTAACGCCCTAGTTTATCATTGTGATTGTTATGTTTCCCTACACCGATGTGAAGGTTTTGGTTTAACCATGGCAGAGGCAATGTTTTATGGTAAGCCAGTTATTGCTACAGGTTATTCTTCTAATATTGAATTTATGAATGTGGCAAATAGCTTTTTAGTCAAATATGATCTGGTGGAAATAGATGGTAATTATGGACCCTATAAAAAGGGTGATATTTGGGCAGATGCGAAGGTAGATCATTGTAGTGAACTGATGCAATATGTAGTGAATAATTATCCCCTAGCGAAAAAAATTGGTGATCAAGCAGCTAAGGATATGAAAACTTTATTTAATCCTGAAGTAGTTGGTAAAAAAATTAAAGAACGACTGACCTATATTGCTAATTTGACTAATAATTTTAGTATTTTACCGAGACCAAGTTATGAAAGATTTTATCAGGAATTTTATCCAGAATCTAAGCAAATAGAGAGGGTGAATGAGTTTAATGATCAAACAGCACAAGCACTTAATATACAGAAAAATTTATCACCTTTAGTTAGTATTTGTATTCCTACTTATAACGGAGAAAAATTTATTGCAGAAGCATTAGATAGTGCAATCAAACAAACCTATCAACCTTTAGAAATTATTGTTTCTGATGATAATTCTCAGGATCAGACAGTAAAAATCTTCCAGAAATTTCAAGCAAAAAATCCTCAGATTAATTGTCGGTTATTACAGCATAAAAACTTTGGTTTAGTTGGTAATTTAAACTTCTGTATTGAGCAAGCCCATGGCAAATATATTAAATTTTTATTTCAAGATGATTTACTCTTGCCTAATTGTATTTGGGAAATGGTGAAATTAGCAGAAAGTGATCCAGAAATCGGTTTAGTTTTTTCTCCTCGTCAAGTTATATTGTCGCCTGATGCAGAAAATCATGAAAACTGTTTAGCAGCTTATCGAGGTACACAAAATTTATATAAAGATTGGGCAAATTTGCAAACAATTCAAGCCGGTCAAACATTATTATCTGATCCCCATTGGATGCAATACCGCCTTAATAAAATTGGCGAACCTACTACTGTCTTAATACCTAAAGAAGTTTTTCAGAAAGTTGGCAAATTTGATTCTAATTTACAACAGTTATTAGACGTAGATATGTGGTTTAGAATTATGGGTAATTATAAGGTTGGTTTTGTTAAGCAACATTTATCCCAATTACGCATTCATCCTCGGCAACAAACTCAAATTAACTTAGCAACAGGACAAAATCCCCAAGATTATCACAGATTTTACCAAAAACTTTTACAGTCTCCTATTTATAGTTTTTTAACCCCTGATTTAAAACAAAAAGTCGGTCAAAAGTTTTCGCAAATTAATGCAAAAGAATTAACTCAAATCAAAAGTTTGATTAGCCAATACCAAGGAAATTCTCAAACAGAACTTTTAGTTAAAAGTCTCAGGCAAATTCGACACGAATTAGCAAATAATTTATTAAATTTAATAGAATTTCAGTCAGATAATTATCAAAATTATATTGATCAAATTATTGAATTGCATCGTATTCTCAGAAATAGTGGTATTAAAAATGAGAAATTAACAGTTGATGAAGAAAAATTTATAGCAGAAATATCTAGGAATCTATCTGCTGAACAGGTAGCAACAAATTTAACGAATCAATATACTATTAATATTCTGATATTTCATCTTTATTGCTATGCTTATCAATTGCCTATTAAATATCAGAATGTACCTATTCCTAAATGGTTTTTTCCTGATTTTTTAAACCTATTATGTGAACATCCTATTATTTTTTCTAGCTCTAATGATTTGGCAAAATACCAAGGATTTATAGAATATTTCATAAATTATTTAATTGGTAATATTTTTAGTAATCAAAATGCAGAATTAGGTGGGATTATTGCTGAGTTTATTACCTTTAATTTAGATTTATCATCACTTATCTATTTCACTAGCAATTCTTTAGAAAATCTAGCAAATCGTTTAATGGAAGTGCGTCAGTTGTATTGGGAAGCGAGGAGTAATAATATTAATCATCCTCAATTAGAACAAGTTATTAATCATATTGATCCAGTTAATTTATCTATAATTAATCAACCTATTAACTGCGGAATTGTCATTGATAGTAAAAATTTACATGAAAAAAGTATATCTGCCCTTATTCCCATAATTAAATCTTTTAATGCTGCTCAATACTCCCTCAAGTTATATATCTGCCCAAGAGATTCCTCCTCAGATGTGGAAAATAGTGGGAAAAATTTGCTAAAACAGCAAACAGATATATCAATTGTCGAATTACCTCACTCTCTACTTGAGCAAATTGCACAGTTACGACAGGTCAAACTAGATTTACTTTTTATAGCTGGCAATATTAATAGTGTGGATGATCAGGTGAGTCATTTAGCGATACATCGTTTAGCCAAAAAACAAATAACTAACCAAGTATTTACCCCAGTCTGTATTGATTCTGACCAACTAGACTATTACATTACAGGTGAATTATTCACAGCTACTATTACTGAAAAATCTCGGACAAAAGTATTAACTATGCCAGGCTCAGGTTTTGCTTTTGCCCCGCTACCGATGATTGATTCCCCTAATAATATGATTCTTAATCCGGCAATGTGGGGAGCGGATCAAGATACAGTGATCTTTATGTCCTGTGCTGATATAGAAAAAATTACTCCCCTCGTGAGGGAAACTTGGGTGGAAATTCTCGCTGGTGTTAATAATTCAATTTTAGTATTGTCTCCCTGTTCACATCCTACCTGGGAATATCAGGCCCATATTTTACTTAGGGAAATACAATTACTTTGCACAGAAAAAAATATTGAGACAAACCGGGTATTTGTCACCAAACATTTAGGAGTATCGGCTAATATTGCCAAATTTTTGAAACTAGCCCATATCTATTTGGACACATTCCCCTATACTGGCACTCAATCCCTCTGGCAAGCTCTGGCTGAGACCATATCAGTGGTTGTATTAGAGGGTGCGGGAATACAAGCAAAACAAGCCTCATCTCTTTTGCAAGAGTTGGCATTACCAGAATTAATTACCCACAATCCCCATGATTATGTCAAATTAAGTCAATTATTGGCCTTAAATCCCCAACTACGCCAAACCTATAGTCAAAGAATAGAGACAAAGTTTGCTGAAATAGCGAACTTTGCCGGCAAATTTAACTATGTTCAGCATTTACAGGCCATAAAAGAAAGTATTACTGTAAGTAATATATAATAGTTAACAAATGTGGCAAAAGGCACTAAAATTAGCAGCCAGCAGTCATAAATACTAGGGTTTTTTCAACTGATTGGTAATTTCTTAGTCCATCAAAGTAGGAGCAAGAAAAAGTCACGAAAAATAGTTAAATACTATGCAGTGTATCTAAAATAGTATTTTGCTCTGCTAATTTTATTTAATTCAGTTTAATATGATGGGCCAAAGAGTCACTATTATAAATTATCTAAATTCTAATTTGAGAATGCTTAACCATAGCGAAAGCGGGATTTCATTGCCTATTTGGGCCGATATTCCTCAATTGCTTATGAAAAATCATGAACTTATGCCAAATAGTGCAAGTCAGTAGGAGATGGACACACAGATGACAGGACTATTTCAAATCGGTGATAAGGTATTACAGGCTGAAGATATACCTGTTTTACTAAATCGTTACCAATTAATGCACTACTTCTTGCGAGGAGTGGTGATTGATCAGGCGATCGCCGATCTAAGTTGTAGCGAGGAGGAAAAAAAAGCAGCGATAGATCAATTTTTGCAACAATATCAAATTACCTCACCGGAAGTGCGAGATGCTTGGTTAATTAGTCAGGGTCTCACCTTGGAACAATTTGAAGGTATCGCTATTAGGCCAGCTTTGATTGAAAAATATAAACATAACACTTGGTACAATCAATCAGACAAGTATTTCCTTACCCGTAAAAGTAGCTTAGATCAGGTCGTATATTCTCTGATCAGAACGAAAAATCCAGGATTAGCACAGGAATTATATTTTCGGATATTAGAAGGGGAACAAAGTTTTACAGAAATAGCCAAGGAATATTCAGAAGGACCAGAAGCTCGCACCGGCGGTTTATTAGGACCAGTGCCCTTAAGTCAACCCCATCCAGCTATTGGCAAATTATTGTCAGTCAGTCAACCCGGTCAACTATGGTCTCCCAGAGCTTTAGCAGAATGGACGGTAGTTATTCGACTAGAGAAATTTATTCCCGCCCAATTAGATGAATCGATGAAACGTTCTTTAGTAGATGAAATGTTTGAAAATTGGTTAAGGGAAGAAGTCGGTAAACTCGGCACATTAAAGCCGTTACGCCCAGAAGTGAAAGTTGGTGCTTAATAATTAATTCAATCAACTAATGGGAAGCAATGATCAGTAAAGAATACAAGGAAATTTCTGCCGATCTCACTGCTGATTACCCATACTATCTACAAATATTAATAACTCAATAACTTAATAACTCAATGACTAGTAATAGCGCAACCATTACCAGGTTACAGGTTCAAGAATTTTTAGCCGAAAAATATCCTTTTAATCAATTATCCGCCGATACCCTCAAAGATCAATTAATTAGTAAGTGTCAATTATTAGGTTATCGGGCTGGTCAACCTGTATTTGAGCGGGATAAAATGCCGACGCAGGTCACTATCATTTATCAAGGACAGGCAAGATTATTAGGCTATGATCAAAGAACTCAACGTCATGTAAGTTTGCAGTTAGTAGGAGTTGGAGAAATTCTAGGATGGGTAAGTTTATTGCGGGGTTCTCCCTGTGAGACGGTAATTGCTTCCACTGATTTAATTGCTATTACCATCCCGGCTCAGGATTTTTTAGCTTTATTAGAGACAGAAGTTACCTTTGCCGATAGCTTTCTCAATAAAACTAATATGACTGAGGTGTATGACCTCTTGAGTTTGGATTATGCCCGACGAGCCGAAGCAACCGTTAATACGAAAGAAATGGCCAAGCATATCTGTGGGGAGGCTGTGATTGTTAATTTACCGAAAGGTTCTAGTAAAACCACAGAAATTAATAGTTTATTGGACCCTGAAAAAATTTGGTTAGTTAGTAATGGTTTAGTGGGTGATATTGCCACAGGTGGTCGCCTCAATTTAGATTCATCAGGTAAAAATCTAAAAATTGAGAGTAATACGAAATCTGTGAGGGTTTTGGGATTTCGGGATATTCCCCAAATCGTGGAAGCAGAACCCATGATGATGGAAGGGGATGTAGAAAATACTCAAAATGCAATTATTGATATTTCTTCTATTACAGCAGCCCCCGAACGCCCCCCTGAAGTAGAGGTAGAAAAAGAAACTCAACCTGCTAAGTATCCTATTGTGCGGGCTAAGGGTGAAGTAGAAGGCACCATGGCGGTGATGCAAATGTTGGCAAAACATTTGGGGGTAAAATACCGGCGGGATGTAGTCAAACGGGTTATCCAAAATCAAATCAGTACCACCGGCAAAATATCTATGCAGGCCTGTGGTGGTATTGCTCAAATGATGGGATTAAGCGGCCAGCTAGTTCAAGTACCAGCTACCACTGTTACCCGTTTAAAAGCACCTGGTTTAATTGAGTGGGGAGATGGCTATGCCATTCTCTATAAGATTAGTGAGAGTGAAATTATCCTGGGTAGCCCAGAGAAGGGTTTAGAAAAACTCAAGCCAGGGCAATTTGCTGAGAGGTGGGGAGAAACTGGCCAAATATTATTATTACAGGCTCCTAAAACTGAACAGAAAGAACAATTTAGTTTTTGGTGGTTTGTTCCCTCTTTATTGGAACACCGGATTGTTTTTATTGAGGTATTAATTTCTTCTTTCTTTGTACAGGTATTTGGTCTGGTTAATCCCCTCATGACTATGATCATCATTGATAAGGTATTGGGCGATCGCAACCTGGGAGCCTTAGACGTATTAGGGCTGATCATGTTAGTTGTTGCCCTGTTTGAATCCTTATTAGATGGTTTAAGAACCTATCTATTTGTCGATACGACTAACCGCATCGACGTAAAACTGAGTGCGGAAGTAATTGATCACCTATTAAGATTACCCCTCAATTATTTTGATAACCGGCGGGTAGGTGATCTGATGGGGAGAATTGGTGAACTAGCTAATATTAGAAACTTCTTGACAGGAACAGCCCTCACCGTTGTATTAGACGCTGTATTTTCTGTTCTCTATGTGGCGGTAATGTTAGCCCTCAGTCCGATTATGACAGCGGTGGCTTTAGCTCCCTTACCATTCTTTGTGGTGATTATGGTAATTAATACACCGATTGTTAGAAGACTATTAAGGAGAAAAGCCGAACGTTATGCCGACGCTCAATCTTACTTAGTAGAAGTCCTGAATGGTATTCAAACGGTGAAAGCTCAAACTATTGAGTTACCGGCTCGGTGGGAATGGTCTTCCCGTTATGCCCGCTTCATGACGGCTAGTTTTAATACAGTAATCACTCAAACTATTGCTCACTCCCTCAGTGGATTCCTAAATAAATTATCTGGTTTAGCTTTATTGTGGGTGGGGGCTTATTTAGCGATTAGTGGCAACCTATCTGTCGGGGGTTTAATTGCTTTTCGGATCATTGCCGGTAACGTCACAGGTTCATTATTACGTTTCGTTAGTGTCTGGCAAAGTTTCCAAGAAGTGGGAATGTCAGTGGAACGTTTACGAGATGTTTTAGATACTCCCATGGAAGTGAGTGAGGAAGACCGCAATAATATTGATATGCCGGAAGTGAAAGGGGCAGTTAGATTTGAAGAATTATCTTTCCGCTTTACAGAAAGTGGCCCCCTACAATTGGCGAATGTTTCCCTGGAATTTACAGAGGGTTCCTTTGTAGGAATAGTTGGCTTGTCAGGTTCCGGTAAGAGTACCTTGATGAAGTTATTACAAAGACTTTATCCGCCTTTAAGTGGTCGGATCTTTGTGGATGATTATGATATTCATAAGGTGGAATTGTATTCTTTACGGCGACAAATCGGGGTGGTATTACAGGATACTCTCTTGTTTAACGGTACGGTACAAGAAAATATTGCTTTAAATAATACTGATGCTAGTACCGATGAGATTGTTAGAGCAGCCAAAATAGCGGCAGCTCATGATTTTATTATGAACCTACCAGCCGGTTATAACACCATTGTAGGAGAGAGAGGAGGTAGTTTATCTGGGGGACAAAAACAACGGATTGCGATCGCCCGGACCGTATTACAAAATCCTAAAATGCTGATTTTGGATGAAGCGACTAGTGCCTTGGATTACAGTTCAGAGCGTCAAGTCTGTGAAAATTTAGCAGATTCTTTTAAAGGGAGAACGGTATTTTTCATTACTCACCGTTTAACTACGATTAGAAATGCCGACTCTATTATCATGATGGATAAAGGCTCGGTAGTAGAACAGGGTACTCATGATGAACTAATGGCACTGCGAGGACGTTATTACTGTCTCTATCAACAACAGGAGTCTTCCCAGGAATAATGGAAAATGAGATTTAATCAGTCATAAAAATCATTAATAAACATAATTAACAAACTATGAAAGCAGGCAGTACTTACGTCGAACAACCAGTTATTCTGGAAAAGCCCGCCATTTTATCCCGGTTATTTCTTTGGGTAATCATGTTAATGAGCGGCACAACAGTTATTTGGGCTTATTTTGCTCAGTTAGATCAATCTGTACCAGCTGTTGGCCAATTAGAATTGAAAAATGGTTCTATTGAGTTACAAGCACCTAATCCCGGTACGGTAGTGAGGTTGCACGTTGCCAATGGTGATCGGGTGGAAAAAAATCAACCTCTTTTAACCTTTAGTCCGACTGCTACTAGTTCTGATTTAGAATCGATTAAAAAGGTACAAGATTCTATTCAAAAAGAAAATCAATTCTATGATGATTTAGTCAAAGGTAAGGTTGTACCTGGCGAAAAACCTGATTTAGAAGCGATCGCCCGGGATCGGCAAGGCCGTGCAGCAGAGAATCAAGTTTATCAATTATTATTAGATGAATTGTATTTACGTCAGGGCAGAGGAGCTTTACCTGATGCTAATTTACAGGGACTTTATACTAACGCTCGCCAGGAATATCAATCGAAAGTAGCTTCGGTAGATTTGCAATTGTCAGAATTGCAAAAACAGTTAGAACAAGCAGTTAATGATGAAGCGGCTGCCAGGGAAAAGTTAGATACATCAAAAAAACAATTACAATTTGATAATGAACAGTTAAGATTTTCCCAACAACAATTGAGAACTAGTCAAGATCAATTATTGTTTGCCAGGGAACAGTTAAAAAATTCTTTTGATAAGTTAACTTATGCTAAGGATCAGTTAAAAAATTCTCAACAGCAGTTTACTTATTCTCAAGAACAGTTAAAAAATACACAAGCTCAATTACAGTACACAGAAGAACAATTAAAATTAGCTCAAAGTCAATTAGATAAATCTGAATCGGTTTTACAATCTAACCAGGAAATCTTAGATAAAATCACTCCTCTGGTAGAAGAAGGAGCCATGGCTGAGTTGCAACAAAAACGCCAAATCCAAGAGGTATTGAGGAATGAAAGTGAGGTATTACGTCAGCAAGATCAAATACAATCTAGGGCTGGCGAACTAAATAATCGGCAGGGTGATGTCAATTCTAGGCAGTCAGATATTAATGCTAGAGCTGGAGATGTTAACGAAAAATTAACTGCTATTAAAACCCAAGAGGGAGAAGTTAATGCCCGGTTAGCTGATATTTCTGCGAAGGAAGGGGAAATTAATGCTCGTCGAGCTGAAAGTCAAAATCGTTTAGCGACTATTCAAGCACGGGAAGGGGAAATTAATACTATACAGGCAGAGGTACAACGTTATCAGTTAGAACAGGAAAAATTAAGTGTTTCTGTGGAGCGGGTGAAAGAACAGTTACAAAATACTAAGGATTTGTGGGCAAAGGAATTATATAACCGGATTGCTGAAAATAAAAAGGCGATCGCTACTATTGATTCCCAGTTTAGTAAATTGCAGTTAGAAAATAAGAAAAAGCTAACTGAAATTGACGGGCAGGTGAAAAAAGTAGAAGAAACCCGCAATAATCAAGTATTAAGGGCACCTATTTCCGGTGTGATCTTTGATCTAAAACCTACCAAAAAAGAAGAATCCAAATTGGATATGAAGACAGACCCAGTTTGTCAATATGTGGTGAAAAGTATTTTAAAACCAACTGATATACAACCGAAAAAATGTGAAGAGGCGTTTTTTGAAGCCCAACAAACTCAACCTTTATTGCAAATATTGGGTGATGAAGCTGGTTTAGAGGCACAAGTTAATATTGACAATAAAGATATTGCCCTAGTATTGAATGCTCTGCGGGAAAAACAGAGAATATTGGAGCCTTATGATGGTAAAGAATTAGCTGGGGGTGAGGTGATTGAATGTAAAGCTGATAAAGATTGTATTTGTCCTGACTTGAAAGAAAACCGGGAAAAATTAGGTTTAACTGATCTTATGTGTGTACCAGCGGAAGTACAGGTAGATGCCTTACCAGCTTCTGAATTTGGTACTATTCCTGGGGAAGTAATCGCTATTAGTAAGGATGCTATTCCACCGGATCCACAAAAACAACGCACAGTTTATACTTTTGAAACAAAAATTAGACTAAAACGGCAAAGTTTTGTTTTGGATCGGGAAAAAGATGTGGAATTTCCTTTACAAAATGGTATGGCAGTGAGAACTAGTATTAATGTCGGTCGCCGTTCTGTGTTGGAATTATTCTTCAATCGCTTTACTGGTAAATTCAACAGTTTAACTCAGATGAAATAGAATAGTCTCAACACTATTAACAATTAATTGATCAGAAAACCGATTTCCTAAAAACTGAAGAAATCGGTTTTTTGTTTTTATTCATACAATATTAAAGCAATTTATCAATCCTTAATACTTGTGAAATTGTTTAATCTAATGTATTTTACGGTTAATCAGAAAATATTAAATAATTAAATGTTCAAGAATTTTGCAAAATTACGTCAACCCAATTTTATATTATTAACTCTTTTATATATTTTTCCCATAGTTTTATTAATCTGGTTTATCACCAATTACAGTTTCACCACACCCTATTGGGATCAATGGCGACTCGTACCAATGTTTGCCAAAATGGGCGAGGGAAATATTGATTTTGCTGACCTATTCAGTGTACATGGGCATCATCGTATATTTTTTCCCAAAATATTGATCAGCGTATTAGCTTTTGCCACAGGCTGGAATACTAAATATGAAATGTTATGTAGTATTTTATTTACTATTCTCAGTTTTTGGGGCATCTATCAAATAACTAATAATCAACGACAAACAGGTGATAAATATTATTTTCATACCGCTAATATTTTGACAGGGTTATTATTATTTTCCCTAGTACAACAACAAAACTGGTTATGGGGTTTTACCTTATTTTGGTTTGGTACAAATTTATGTTTAATTATCGGGTTATATTTTTTGCATGGCAATCCTCATCTTCGACCAAATCACCGATTAATATTAGCAGCTATTAGCTGTTTTATTGGTAGTTTTACTTTAGCTCAAGGTTTATTTAGTTGGTTAGTATTAATACCGTCTATTTTTGTATTAAATAATAAACCAAAAATTAGATTGAGAAATCTTTTGATTTGGTTGGGTTTATTTATTTTGTGTAGTTGGCTGTATTCTATTGATTATAATCCGATTAGAAAACCTCAACCATTTTTTATTTTTGAGCAACCTTTACAAGTTTTACAATACTTTTTTGGAGTATTGGGTTTACCGTTAATCCGCTTACCGATACCGGCTGTGATTATTGGTATTATATTATTCACTATTTTTTTGGGATTAACTTTATATTTCTTAGGTAAAATTAATTGGCAAATTACTAAATTAAATTTGATTACCCCGGCGATTCCTTGGTTAGCATTAGGTCTATTTTCCCTAATAGCTTGTTTATCAATTACAGCAGGACGAGCGCAATATGGTTTAGAAAATGTGATTAGTTCTACCCGTTATACGACAGCTTCTATTTTATTAATCATTGCTATTATTCATTTAAGTAAGTTATTTTTTAATCGGTATGAACAGGCTATTAATAGTCAATTTTCCCAGATAATTTATCAAGGTGTTGCAATAATTTTAGCTGTAGTAATTTTAATTAATTCTTTCTATATTATTCGGGCTACTGAAAGAAATTTACCCTATATGAGTAGTCGGCAAACCTGTTTAGAATTAATTAATTATTTAGATGAGTCGGCATTTTTTAAGCAATCTAAAGATAGTTGTTTAGTATTAATGAATGGCAAAACTTGGTTAGTGAGAGAAGGGGCAAATTCTTTAGAAAAATTGGGTTGGCGAACTGCGACAAAAAATGTCGAATTTATCAAAAATCCTTCAGAGGTTTATGGTTATTTAGATCAGTTATCTGGCTCCTCACCTTTGATTATTAATACTAAGGAAAATATTACCTTAACTGGTTGGGCAACTTTACCTGATTTTCCCGGAAAGCCGGCTATTGTATTTTTATCAAATAATGATCAAACAAAATTTTTTGCTAATGGCTATGTCACTTTAGATAGTCCTGATTTAGCCAAACATTTTCAGTCACCACTTTATCGTCAGGCAAGATGGCGAGTTAACTTTTCGGCTGATTCTTTACCTGTGGGTAGTCATAATATTTTTGCCTGGGTTTATCATCCTGGCAAAAATCAGTTTATGAGATTACGTGATCAAGTGCCAATCATCGTTAAAGAGAATTAAGTTAAACATATTTTGTTTAGAATTTAGATGAAAATTTCTATCTGTTAAATATACTTAAGGCAAAAAAAGTCAATACTCAATGCTAGAATTTCCTTATAGGGATAAAAACCCATAAAGATTAACAAAATATCAACATCGGGGGGATGATGAACTATTTTCAGAATCAGAATATGATTGGTCAACTATTAGACAGTCGTTATCGGATTGTGCAAATAATTGGTTCAGGGGCTTTTGGGCAAACTTATTTGGCTGCTGATACCCGTCGTCCTGGTCATCCCGAATGTGTGGTAAAACAATTACGTCCACCGGCTAATAATAAGGAAACTCTCCATAATTCTCTCCGTTTGTTTGAGCAGGAAGCAAAAATTTTAGAAAAGCTCGGTCGCCATGAGCGGATTCCTTTACTGTTAGCTTATTTTGAAGATAATGAACAGTTTTATTTAGTAGAAGAATTTGTACCGGGTAGTCCCCTCAGTCAAGAGATTATTCCGGGGCAAGAGTGGTCAGAAGAACAGGTAATTGATTTATTAATTGAAATATTAGAAATACTTTTATTTGTGCATGATCAGGGGGTAATTCATCGGGATGTTAACCCGGCTAATTTGATTCGGCGGAAAACAGATAGCAAAATAATTTTAATTGATTTTGGTTCCGTCAAGGAAGTAACAAATTTGGTATTAAATGCCAATGGGGAAGCACCTCGGACGATTGCTACTGGTACACCTTCTTATATGCCAATTGAGCAGTTTCAAGGACACCCTCAATATAATAGTGATATTTATTCCGTTGGGATGATTGGGGTACAGGCTTTAACGGGTTTACCAGCGACAGAATTACCCAAGGTTCAAGATATGAATTTTGCTAGTGCTAATCATGATATTAGTTCTGGTAATATTGCTTGGCGACAAATAGTAGTTTGTTCTAAGGGTTTGGCAGATATTATTGATCGGATGATTCATTACCATCACACTAAACGCTATCAATCTAGTATAGAAGTTTTACGGGATTTAAAAGCTCTCAAACAATATCATAATTCACCAATCAAAACAGTTTTACCTAAATCTGCCCACAAGGTGAAAACTCTATTTAATCCGGTGGCAAGTGTATCAGAGGAAAAATCTTCTACTGTCAAACCGGCTCAACCACTGAGTTGGCGTTTAATGATTATGGCTAGTTTAGCGACCCTTGGTATTTTGATTATTTTATTGCAAAATTGGTGGTGGCGACAACCGGATCCAGCCCGTGCAGATGCTTTATATAAAAAAGGTATTACGAAGGTGACGGAGGGTGATACGAAAGGGGCGATCGCTGATTTTAATGAGGCATTAAGATTAAATCCCCAACAAGCAGAAAGTTATTATGGGCGGGGCAATGCCTATTTTCAAACGGGTGATTATCAGCAGGCGGTGAAGGATTATAGTCAAGCGATTACGATGAAACCGCAATATACTAATGCTTATTTTAATCGGGGTATGGCTCGTTATCATCAAGATGATTATGCTGGGGCAATTGATGATTATACGCAGGTTTTAAAATTTCAGCCAAAAGATGCTGATGCTTATTATCAAAGGGCTTTATCTTATTATGATTTGAAAGATTACACGGCTGCGGTACAAGATTATGATCAGGTACTGAAAATGCAACCTGATAATGTACCAGCCTATCATGCTAGAGGTTTAGCTAAATCAGCTCAGGGTGATCTGAAAGGAGGATTAGCTGATTATACGGAAGCGATTCGTTTGGATAATAAAAATGTTGATGGTTATTATAGTCGGGGTCGTTCCCGTTTTTATATGGGTGATTATCAGGGGGCTTTGGATGACTATAATCAACTATTGAAAATTGATCCACAATATATTGATGCTTATACTAATCGCTGTAGCACTTATTTGAATTTGGCTAAATATGAAAATGCCATTAACGATTGTGACCAAGCAATAAAATTAAATCCCCAGGATGCGATCGCCTTTAATAATCGCTGTATCGCTTATTATAATCTGAAAAATTATAGTCAGGCGATCGCTGACTGTGGGGAAGCCATTAAATTACAACCGCAAAATAGTGAGTCTTATAGTAATCGAGGTTTAGCCTATAATGTCAGTGGGGATAAGGATGCAGCGATTAGTGATTATAGTCAGGCTATTTCCCTCAATCCTAATGATGCAGTAGCTTATACGAACCGGGCAAAAATTTATTTTGATCAGGGGAAAAATGATCAAGCGATCGCTGATTATGTGCAGGCTCTGCGGATTAATCCTAATTATGCCGGGGCTTATTATGGTAGGGCGTTAGTGCGAGAAAATTTAGGAGACATATCAGGGGCGATCGAAGATTTAGAAAAAGCTGGTAAATTATCCTTAGAACAAGGGCGATCCGGTGGCTATAAAGATGCTCAATATCAAATTAAACGATTACAAGAAAAGAAAAAATAGGCAATAATTCTATAGCAAGCCTAAATAAGTTGTGGTAAATATTGGCAGTAGGAGCGTCTCGCTCCTTATCTGAAAACCTTAGCGAGCGTCTCGCTCGCAGTCCTTTGTATAATATTTGTAATAATTAAATTATGAAGATTTAAATAGAGATTGCTATATTTACTTGATACTTATTGCCACTAATACTGGTAACATTTGACGAGCATCAGATTAATATGTTATAGTGAAAAACCATTGAAATCTATTCCTATTAATTAAAACTCTCTATATTATGCCTACTAAACAAAGTGAAACTATTACTTTATTATCCAAACGAGAAATAGAACAGATGCGGAAAGCAGGAGCTTTAGCCGCCCAATTATTAGAATATTTAGAACCTTTTGTGCAGCCGGGTGTCAGCACGCAAAAATTAAATAATTTAGCAGAGGAATGGACGCAAAAACATGGTGCAGTCAGCGCTCCTCTTGGTTATCATGGTTTTCCTAAATCAATTTGTACGAGTATTAATCATGTAGTTTGTCATGGGATTCCCAATGAGAAACAGATATTAAAGGAAGGCGATATTATTAATATTGATGTGACTCCTATTCTCGATGGTTATTATGGTGATACATCGAAAACCTATTGTGTGGGAGAAGTTTCGCCGGTTGCCAAAAAATTAGTAGAAGTGACTGAAAAGTGTTTATATTTAGCGATCGCTGAAGTGAAGCCAGGAAATCGTATCGGTGATATTGGGGCGGCGATTCAAGAATATGCAGAAGCGGAAGGTTTTTCTGTGGTGAGGGATTTTGTCGGTCATGGTATTGGCAAAATTTTTCACTCCGCTCCACAAGTTCCCCATTATGGTATTAGAGGGAAGGGGAAAAAGTTACGCCCTGGTATGGTATTTACGATTGAACCAATGATTAATGAAGGCGGTTGGGAAACTAAAATATTAGAAGATGGCTGGACGGCGATCACGATTGATCATAAATTATCCGCTCAATTTGAACATACTTTAGCGGTAACAGAAACGGGAGTGGAAATTTTAACCAAGTATTAATATTTATCCTAATACATTGGTAGGTTGGGTTTCGTTCCTCAACCCAACCTACTATTAACTGAGATAAATGATAATGAATGATATATAAACAATCTATAACTAATTCGTGTTAATCTAACCGATTAGTCGTAATATTGGAAACATTTTTAGATATTTGATAATCAACGACTTGCCGATCATATTGACTACTGAATGTAGGATAAAAACCCTGGAAAAAGGATTTCAGAGGAAATTGAGCTGATAAATTTGTACCAGCAAACAAATGTAGTGTAAATGTAATGGCTAATGCTAATTTTAATTTTTCCATGGTACATTTTCTCCTACTAAACAGAATCAATACATGAGCTTTTCTTACGTCAATTCATAATACAACTATTGTAAATCTAGGGTGTGTGATTTACTTGATTCATTGTAGTGAATTAATCACAGTCAATTCGTGAGTAAGATCACAATCAATGCTAATCACCAAGTTTCACAGTTGATCAACTTCAGAATTAATAGAATAATAGACAACCAAGATAAAATTTTTTGTATTGACAATAACTAATTAATCTTTTTTATCCTGCGGAAAGAAAATACCCAATAAGTATAATCACTGATCAGCGGGCGATCGCCCTTTAAGCCTTAAAGACCAAGGCTGCATCAATCCGAGTTACTTTCTGAATAGCAAAAAAGGCTGATCCCATACACATAATTACCGTAATACCTAATACTGCCACGGCGGACAAAGGAGAAATTAAAATAATAATCCCCTTACTGACAGACCAAATACTCACACCCCAACACAATAACATCCCTGGTAAATAGCCGAGTATTGCCATCCAGAGGGATTGTTCGATGATAATACTATAAATTTCTCGATCCGGCGCTCCCATCGCTTTTAACGTGGCAAATTCCTTAATATGATCGGATACGGAAGAATAGAGAATTTGAGCGACTACTACTATTCCCACGACAATGCCGACGGTGGCCCCAATACCCAGAACAAAACCAATACTAGTACGACCTTGCCAATAATCACGGGTTTTTGCAGACATTTCACTATTAGTGTAAACGCTGACATCCGGTAAGGTTTGTAATATTTTTTGTTTGAGAGTATTTAAGTCTTCACCGGGTTTAGCTTTTACTAAAATATAAGCAATAGGATCCAAGGTTTCTAAAGTAGTTGGTAAGGACTGGGGAAATTTTGGTTGGCGGAGATTATTAGGAGCTTTTTTATCGGTGATATTATCTTTTTCAATAATTTTAGTACAGTTTAAATTGCCACCGTCTCCTACTTTACAGGTGACATCTGCCCGCATTCCTGATAATAGATACGCATGGGCATTTTCTAAGGAGGTAAATAGGAGGGTGCTGGAAACAATCGATTGAGTACCGCTAGTAATCGCCACTAATTTCGTGGGTAAGGCTTCCACTTTGCCGATGTCACCAATATTATGTAAATCCATGCTACCTAAGCGCACTTGATCCGCCATAATAGTGTAAGGCTGTTGTAAATCTTTTACGTTACCAGCAATAACTTTACCAGGCTGAAATAAACTACCATTAATATCAAACCCAATAATTTTTAAAGGGCTACTTTCCCCATTATCGGGTCGCCAACGACTGGAACCCATATTTACAACTTCCGCCTGTTGAATACCCGCAATATTTTTCACCTGGGCTAATTGTCCGTAGAATAGGGGATCGGTTAATTCAAAGTTAACCATTTCTGGTGAGGTAATCCACAGATCAGCTTGCGATTGATCAACAATTAAAGATGTGGAGCGGGTAAAACCATTTAAAATACCTGTTTGAATAGTTACTAGACTTACTGCAAACATAATCCCCGCTTGGGCTACCAAAAAGCGGGGGATGTCTTCTAATAAATTTTTTCTGGCGATAGATACCATATATTAAATATCTGGGGATGTTGGTTGCTCAACACTTTCTGTATTTTCTATTTTAGCCTGAGCAGCTTGCTGTTGACTTTGTTTTAACTGAATCTCTAATAATTCAGGTACTGTGACAAATTTATAACCCTGCTGTTGTAAATTGCTAATAATATCAGGTAAAGCCTTCACCACATGATCCCGTTTACCACCGCCATCATGTAATAAAACAATGCCTCCGTTAACTAATCTATTCATCACATTCTCGGTAACTTTGCTGGCTGATTTATTTGACCAATCAGCGGAATCAGTTGACCACATCACCGTCACATTTTGTTTTTCATTAGCAATATCTACTAAACCATTAGTTAAAACGCCCCCTGGTGGTCGGAATAAAGTTGTTTTCAAACCAGTCAATTCATAAATCAAATCGGCTGTCCGGTTAATTTCTTCTTCTGCTACCGTTAATCCCATATTATGGGTGTAGTGATTCCATGTATGATTGCCGATCACATGACCGGCAGCGGCTACCCTTTTTCCCACTTCAGGATGATTTTTCAGATGTTGACCAATAATAAAAAAGGTCGCTCTAATATTATTCTTTTTGAGAATTGCTAAAATTTGATCGGTGGTATTTTTCCAGGGACCATCATCAAAGGTAAGGGCAACATATTTATTAGCGTCATCTAAATCAACTTTTCTCACTACCTGAGCCTGATATTCTTGGGGAACGGTAAAAGTAAAACGCTGGTTTTCAATATATTTAATCGTATTATTAGCGGAATTAATCTGGCTGGCTACGACTGGTTGTAATTTGACTGATAGGGGAATTAATTCCTTTTGATTAACTACTTGTTGATTAACTACTTGACTGACTTTCTCTGGCTGTTTAATCGCTGACTGACTATTCGCTAAATTCGGTTGTTCCTTACTAGTGCCAATACTCCAAGGCAACATAATTCCTAAAAGAAAACTACCCATGGCGATCGCACTACCTAATATTAATTGCCGATCTTCTTTTTTACTTTTTGATGGTATTTGCTCTGGATTGGAAAAATCAGATTTCATAGAATTATTGGCTCCTCACAAGCAATTAATATTAAATAATTAGTTTTTTATGATAAAAGGGTAATTCATAAATTACCCTTATGGCAAGGGTGAGATTTACAAAATAAGATCGCTATATTGCTCCCACAGTTTTTTTATAAAGATTAACTATCGTATTTACCACTTCAGGAATACTTAAATTATCTGTATAAATTTCTTGGGCATCCTCTGCTTTTCTTAAAGGAGAAATTGTCCGACTACTATCCAAACGATCGCGCTCGCCAATATCTATTTCTAATTGAGCTAGAGTGATTTGAGTTTCCCCTTGGGCCTGTAATTCCAGAAAACGCCGACGGGCTCTTTCCTGGACGGTGGCAGTTAAAAATATTTTTAACTCAGCATCCGGGAATACATGGGTTCCCAAGTCGCGCCCTTCCCCTACTAAACCACCAATGGCCCCCAATTCTCGTTGTTGTCTCACCATAAAATACCTGACTGTGGCTTGAGCGGCAATAGCAGAAACGTTACTAGTAACTTCTAAACTTCTGATGGCCTGGGTAACGTCTTGACCATTGATCAATACTTGATTTTTTTCCGGTCCCATAAATTCGATCTGACATTGATCGACTAATTCAGCGATCGCTGGTTGATCATCTACTGAAATTTTTTGATTTAAAACTAACCAGGTGACTGCCCGATACATTGCCCCGGTGTCTAAATATAATAATCCCAATTCTTTAGCGACCAATTTTGTCACCGTTGATTTACCGGCCCCGGCTGGTCCGTCTATGGTAATAATTGGGCGACGATTTCGCAAAATAATATTATCAATTAAACGGGTCTGACCTATGCGGACAGCGATCGCTAATAAACCGAATTTTTCAATATACGACAAAGGTTGCAAAGTTTCAGGATCAACTAATTCTACATATTCAATTTGAATATTAGGAACCTTTGCCAATTCTATTTCCACCACATTTTTAATAGCAGTAGTCTGATCTATATCAATATCCTCAGTATTTTTCAAACGTTGATAAAAAACCTTTTCCCCTGTTTGCAAAGCCCGATATAAAATCGACGCTTGCTCTTTTTCGGTGATATTTAAGTATTCATTGCGGGAACTAAAAGCTAAACCAGTAGATTCTCGCACCGTCGGACAAGCGATAATTTCTACAGGTATATTCAAATCATTCACTAACTTTTTAATAATCGCTAATTGTTGACTATCCTTCTGCCCAAAATAAGCTCTAGTCGGTTGCACAATATTGAATAATTTGGTGACAATAGTTGTTACCCCTTGAAAATGACTAGGGCGACTTTTACCACACATAATATTAGTCATATTAGCCGGTGGATGAATAATCATATTAGGACTAATTTCCCCTGCTGTTGGTTGCTGACTAATACCAAGAGCCTCTGGTGATGGGGTGAATAATAAATCGACTCCTGTTTCTTGACAAATTAGGCGATCGCTCTCTAGTTGCCGGGGGTATTCTGCTAAATCTTCTTGGGGTGAAAACTGTAAAGGATTGACAAAAATACTAACTACTACTATTTGATTATCTTGGCGAGCCTGTTTAATCAAACTGAGATGACCGGCGTGTAAACAGCCCATGGTGGGAATCAGACCAATATTTACGCCATCACCTAATTTTTTTGTATATTCTTGCAGACTAGTCCGTAAACCGACAATAGTATTAAATACGCGCATAAGAACAATAAATTAACAATAATAAATTCACAACAATAAATTACTTTAAACCATATAACCAAACAATTAATAAAGGTGTGAGAATAGTTAAAATAATATTCAAGGGTAAACCAACCTTTGTAAAATCCAGGAATTTGTAACCACCAGGAGCATATACCATAGTATTAGTTTGATAACCAATAGGAGTTAAATAACTATTAGAGGCGGCAAAAGTCACCGCATACATAAAAGCTAATGGATTTAAACCTAAAGTTTTTGCCACTTCCACCGCTACCGGAATCATTAATACTACGGCCGCATTATTAGATAAAATTTCCGTTAAAAAGGAAGTAGCTAAATAGAAAAATACTAAAATCCAATAACCAGATAAATGCCCCCCTGCCATTACTAATTTTTCTCCCAACCAAACAGTTGTACCCGAATTATCCATAGCGGTTCCCAAGGGTATTAACCAAGCTAACAGAAAAATAATATCCCAGCGTACTGCACCATATATATCACCTGGTTTTAAACAGCCAGTGATCACCATTAATACTACACCAATTAAACTACTAACTAAAATAGGTAGAATATTAAAGGCGGCTGTAACAATTACTCCCAGAATAATTGAGAGAGAAATTATTGCTTTATCTTGCCGTAAATTTTCTACATCCTTTTCTTCTAAAACTAATAATTCTCTAGTCGTTTGTAAACCAACAAAACTTTGTTTTGGACCTTGTACTAATAATAAATCCCCAAATTTCAGTGGTATTTTCCCTAAGCGCCCTTGTAATAATTCTGCCCCCCGTCTAATCCCTAAGACAGTGACGTTATAGCGTTGCCGAAATCTTAAATCTTTTAAAGTTGTACCGATTAAACGAGAATTAGATAAAATCAAAACCTCCGCTATTTTTTCCTGACCTGAATCTAAAACATCTATTTCCTCCTTAAACTTCACATCGGCTAAAATTTCTAAACCTCTTTCTTCCCGAATTTTTAACAAATCGTCCCTGGTACTCCGCACTGCTAAAATATCACCGGCTTCAAATACTTTATCTGCTAAAGGTTGAGAGAAACGCACCTTATTTCTAATTAATTCTAAAACATCAAAATCAAATTTGCGTTGAATTTCACTACCCCGCAAAGTTTGCCCAATTAAACTAGAACGAGGTGTAATAACTACTTCACTTACATAGGCTTTTAGGTCATAATCCGATTCCATTTGTTCCAAATCAATCGGTTTGCGATCAGGTAATAGACGAGGGGCAAATATTGATAAATAAATAATCCCAACGATAAAAGTAATCACACCCAGAGCAGTAAATTGAAATAGACTAAATTCACCGTAACCCAATTTTTTAGAAATACCACTAGCTAAAATATTAGTCGACGTACCAATTAATGTGATCATCCCCCCTAATACGGTGGCATAGGAAAGAGGAATTAACAATTTAGAAGGAGAAATTCTACTTTTTTTACACCAATCTTCCACGATAGGTAAAAATATAGCAACCACGGCTGTATTATTAATAAATGCCGTAATCGGTCCAACTACTGCACTTAATACAAAAACTTGTTGATTAGCATTATTACCGCCCCATTTTACTAAGAAATTTCTAGCCGTGGCAATAACACCAGTGCGAGTAATACCAGCACTTAAAATAAACATTGCCATCACGGTAATAGTGGCAGAATTACCAAAACCAGCGATCGCTTCATCAGGGGAAATTAATCCTAAAACAATTAAACTAACGCAGATCACTAAGGCAGTCATATCTACTGGCAACCATTCACCCACAAAACCAACTAAGCCTAATATTAATACAGTTAAAGTGAGCAAAACTGGGCTGAATGGCAACCACACATTAGTGCTATTAGCGGATAAAATTAGATAATTGAAAAAAGGAATATTAAACATGAAATATAATTTTTCCTTAGAATAGTGACAATAAACGGATGAAAAATAACTTATATCATAAATTTAGGGGCAATTGATCAATAACCCCTACTACATTACGGCAAAAACCGCTATATTTTTTCTTTACTTATCTGGGTGACTGAGCAGGAGAAGGACTGGGAGCAGGAGATTTTTTATCTGTATTACCAGTCGGAGATTTGGTGGGAGCAGGAGAAGTATTATTCGGAGTATTTGTCGGTGAAATACTTGGCGAAACAGTTGGTGAAATATTAGGCGATGGGCTAGTATTAGCAGGGGCAACAATAGCTGGACTAGCTTGAGTTTCTGGCGTACCAATAGTACCAATAATACTAGGATTACCATTATCAAAAGTACCAGCTAAACAAGCAATCATAATAGTGGCTAAAGTTCCCGCAAATAATGCTTTCCAACCTAAGCGAGAAATATCTTGTCGCCGACTAGGAGCCAGGGCGATCGTGCCACCGACAAATATACCAACGGAAGCTAAATGAGCAAAACCCGATAAAGCATAACTCACAATTAATACTGTGCGGGGACTGAATTCACCCTTACTAGCGGCTTCGGCTAAAGCTCCATAGGAGGGAATAGCGGTCTCTAATAATCTTCTACCAATTAATACTGATGCAGGCCATAACTCGTTCCATTCCACCCCCGTTAAAAAGGTAAGAGGTAAAAATAGAAAACCTTGAATATTCTGTAAGGTAATCACTTGAAAGACGCTACCAATCGGACCAGGCATGGCTCCTAACCAGCCAAATAATTGGTTAACTAAAGAAACTAAACCAACAATCAAAATTAATACGGCGGCGATAGAAACAGACATTTTCACACCGTCTAAAGCCCCAACAATAGCAGCGTCAAGGGGGCTAACCCGTTGCATTTTTTCCCCACCTACATCTTCTAATTCTCTTTCTGCTTCTTCTCTCTTAATTTCCTCTTTTTCTTCTACTGGTAACATTCCCATGGTTAAAGGGCGTTCTGTCTCTGGCACTAATATTTTAGCAATAACAAAACAAGCGGGAATTGCCATAATAGAAGCAGAAACTAAGTGACCTAAAATATTAGGAAAAACAGGTTTTAAGAAACTTACATAAATCGCTAAAGTAGATGAAGCTGCCGTGCCAAAACAACAGGCTAATATAGCACATAACTCAGAGCGGGTCATTTTTTCAATAAATGGTTTAACCACAATCGCCGCTTCAATACCAACGAAAATATTAGCGGCTCCACTTAAAGCCTCAGCTCCACTCAAACGCATGGTGTAATAAAACAATTTGGCAAAAACATTAGTCAGTATCTGAATAATACCCAGGTTATATAACAACGCCATAAAACCAGAGAAAAATATTACCGTTGGTAAAGCCCGAAAGGCAAAAATATAACCAATATTAACGGCTGGTTCAGTGCCTGGTATCGGTACAATATTTTTACCAAAGACAAATCTGGCTCCGGCATCCGCTGCAAAAAACACCCCATCTAATAAACTGCTAAACCATTCTATGCCTATGCGAGTCGGTGGAAATTGGAATACTAAAATAGCGAGTAATAGTTGCAGACCGATCCCCGAACCAATTGTCCGCCAGGGTACCACTCTTTTATTTTCAGAAAATAGCCAAGCAATAAAACAGACCCCAAATATACCGAAAAAGGAAATAAAATTTAAATAGCTCATCTAACGGTCAACTCCAGAAATTTCTAAGTATGGGTAAAGACTTTTGTATAGTTGCTTATTGATAGTAATTAGAATAATTAGGAAATAGGAAAGTTGGTCAAATACTATCAGATCAAAGCAAATCTGACAATTTTTTTTTCTGCATAGTGAATTGTTGGCCCCATATTAGAAAATAAGGCATAATACTAGAATTAACTATTTATTTGGATGAAAAGGCCATGCGTGTTTTACATACGATGTTAAGGGTAAAAAACCTCGATGAATCTCTCAAATTTTATTGTGATGTATTAGATATGAAGCTATTACGTCAAAAAGACTATCCCGATGGAAAATTCACCCTAGCTTTTGTGGGATATGGGTCTGAGGCTGATACGGCGGTGATTGAGTTGACCTATAACTGGGGTGTGGATCAATATGAGTTGGGCACAGCTTATGGTCATATTGCTCTAGGGGTAGATGATATTTATGCTACTTGTGAAAAGATTAAGGCCAAGGGTGGTAATATCACCAGAGAACCTGGTCCGATGAAGCATGGTTCAACAGTAATTGCTTTTGTGGAAGATCCTAATGGTTATAAAGTTGAATTAATTCAAACTCGTTCCCATTAATTATTTTTTGACTGATTATTTTTTAGAACTATTAAAAAAAATAGGGGCAATTCATCAATTACCTCTATTTTTTATTGATTTATCATATTTGATTTAATTATAATGTTATAGTTATCGATCATTTATTTGTTTAGATTTTAATTATGCCTTTGACAGAAGCTAGAATCACAAAATTAATCGCTGAGATTAAGGAAAAAAGTCAACCTAATAGCAAATATTATGGCAAATTATTAGAGTGGTATGATGGAATAGCCAATCATTATGGTATTGGTTTAAATGATGAAGAAATATTAAGCACTGGTGAACATATTGCCGTGATTTTGCATGAAAAGAGACGTATTAAATTTTGTCCTACTTCAGCCTTAGCACCTAATTTAGTCATAGAAAGATTAATACAAAGTTTAGATTGTTTTAAAGATTGGCGTTATGGACTCTTAGGCTGGAATTGTGAACATTATGGCAGATTAATTGCAACCAATAAAGCTAAGTCTTATCAAGTAAAACAATCTCCCTTGGCAATGTTTAACCATGGTGGCTATAACCCTGATGCCTTGAAAGTGTTCAATAAATATTTAAAGTCTCGTCATTTAGATAATTTGATTGTTAAGTGATGATTAAGCAAAATAAAAGGCAAGTGAAATACCTGCCTTTTATTTTGCTAATACTTTTAATAATACTATTAATAATAGTCAACCTGTCTTTCCGTTTGCGGTAGAGGTGGGGTAAAGTTAGAAGTGTCGTAAATATAACGAATCGTCTCTTCTTCTAATCTATTAATAAAATAGGCTTCTAAGACGTTAGTGTGTCTCAGGGCCGCTAAATAGCCATCTAAATATAATCGTAAATCGTCAAAGCGATAACCCCGGTTCCACATTTCTACGAGGGCATCAGTTAGTTTTTGATAATGACGAATAGTCAGAGAGTCTGTAAGCATAATATAATCTTGCAACCTTTTGGATACTCAAAACAATAAAATTTGAATTTATAATCATGCAATTAGTAAATTGCTAATTAAATTGACAATTAATACTAGTGACAAGTTTCCCTGGTTTATTTTATCTGAAATAGATAATTAGGGGATTATCTTTATAATAGAGAACTATCTATTAGTATTATTGTACCCTAATATACGGTGATTTTCTCACCATTTTCGGCAAATTTTGGTTTTTCTTGGAGATTTTACCAATCCTTACTAAACCACGAGAAAACCGCCAGGTTGAGTAACAATGGTTACAAAACCTTGACTGGGACTTCTGTTAATCTAAGACCGACACCGACAGAATAGACAATGGGGAACTAGAGTCAGTGGCAGTTGCTTGTATTTTAATTGTGGAGGGTAATCCCCATTTGCGATCGCTATTAAGTTGGCATTTACAGCAGGTGGGTAATGCGGTCTATCAGGCGAGTGATATGAAACACGCCAAGGAACTTTTTTATACCCGTCAACCTACTTTAGTCATATTAGAGGCGGAATTACCAGACGGCAACGGTTTAGAATTATGTCAGTGGTTGCAACCTCAGCAGCCACTTGTTTTGATGATTTCAGCTCTCAATACTGAGTCAGATATTGTGGCGGGTTTACGGGCTGGTGCTGATGACTACCTATGTAAGCCATTTGGGATGCAAGAATTTATGGCCAGGGTAGAGGCTTTAATTCGTCGTCATCGGAAAATGACTCCGCCGGCTAGTTTAGATTATGGTGATTTAAAAATTGATCTGGTACAGAGGCGGGTGCGGTTAAAGGAAAATCCGATTGATCTGACTCCCCAAGAATTTAGTTTGTTATACGTATTAACTCAGGCTGCCGGTATTGCCCTTAGTCGCTCGGAATTATTACGGTTAGCTTGGCCTGATGCTATTGATAATCCTCGAACGATAGATACTCATGTTTTATCGTTGCGGAAAAAAATCGAGATTGATCCCCAGCATCCTAATTTAATTCAAACGGTGCGGAATGTTGGTTATCGTTTTAATCGGGAAGTATTGGAGGTAGGGCAGACGCAGTTACATGGGCGTGGCAATACTCCGCAACGACCGATTCGTTCGGCACGGGCATAAAATTAAGATGATTAAATTCTCAAATTATTAACTTTGCTGTAGCGAATATCAAATAAAGTAGGCAACCCACAATGCCGTCTTACCTCAGCTTTTGACCTGGTTGAACCAGGTGGGCATTTCATCTCAAGTTTAAAGTTTCTGGGTACTAGCCCAGTTTACTGCAACTCGAATTAAATATTAACGCCCTTGTTTTTTCATTTATAGATCAAAAAAACATTATTGGCAGTCACCAACATTGCAGGATAACCTGTTTGTAATTATAACATAATTTTTCTCAATGTCATCCCTTGACTTTTATTTATTTGGTGCTAGAATACCAGATTTTTTCTATTTGCTGGGCGATCGCCTCCGCCTGGGATTTAATGATTGCCGTATTTTCCCCTGTTAATAAAACTGTTACGTGGCCTAGCTTGCGACCGGGGCGAGCCTGACTTTTGCCATACCACCAGACATGAGCATTAGGAATATTTGCCAGTTGTTGACGTTTTTCTGCATAGTCATTTTCGGCGATTTCATAACCTAATAAATTGACCATGACCGCACCATCGGATTTTAAAATGATTTCCCCCAAATCTAAACCAGCACTAGCTCGTAATAGTTGGGAAAATTGGGAGGTAGTACAGGCATCGAGGGTAAAGTGACCGGAATTGTGGGTACGGGGGGCGATTTCATTCACTAATATTTTGCCATCAGCGGTGAAAAATAATTCAATGCCTAATATTCCTACTACGTCTAAACCTTCTAATATTTTGGTAGCGATCGCCTCTGCTTCGGTAACTACGGTAGCGGGAATATGAGCAGGAGCAATCACCCGATGACACACTTGATTTTTTTGTTGAGTTTCCACAATCGGATAAATTTTAATTTCGCCGCTGATGGAACGACAGGCAATGATCGCTAATTCTTGAGTAAAGTTAATAAATTCTTGCCAAACTAAAGGGCGATCGCCCAACTTATTTAAAACTGTTGATAAATCCTCTTGATTTTTCACAATAAAAGTACCGTAACCATCATAACCATGCCGACGGGTTTTCACCACACAGGGAAAATGATTGGTAAAGTCATCTAAATTATCACTAAAATGGGGAGTGGGTACACCTAACTTTTTTAAAAACGCTAGTTGATCATATTTATCTAATAATGGTGCTAATACTTGTAAACTGGGGCGAAAAAAAACGCCCTGTTTTTGCAACTTTTCACTAATTGGTAATAGGGCTGCTAGGTCAATAAATTCATTTTCAAAGGTAATCACATCAGACTTTTTACCTAATTCTGCTGTCGCTTCAGCATCATCAATTTGAGCGATAATAGTTTCGGAAGCGATCGCTACTGCCGGATCATTTAAACTAGGAGTTTGAATTAATAAAGATAAACCTAAATTAGTGGCTTCTTTGCCCATCATCCAAGCTAATTGACCGCCACCAATTACACCGATTTTTTGCATAGGACGTTGATGAATATTAAGTTCTGAAATATTAGGGGCAGGTAAAATCATATAATTATTTTTTATTATTGGAAGTCTTAATATTTTACTTAAGATTTGATGTGATAAACAATTAAACTAGTAGGGGCAATTCATGAATTGCCCCTACTGTTTTGGGATTTTTAGATTATTTCATTTTTATATTAACCTTAAGTCAAAGCTGACTCTTGAGTACGAGCAAAGATCATGCGACCCGCAGAAGTTTGTAGGGAACTAGTCACAATCACCCGTACTTCGTCCCCCAAATACGGTCTGCCCTCTTCTACCACCACCATCGTACCGTCTTCTAAATAACCAATACCCTGGGATGGTTCCTTACCTTCTTTTCTAATTCTGATGTCAATACAATCCCCCGGTAAATAGACCGGACGCACTGCCTGGGTGAGATCATTCATATTTAAAACAGGCACTTTTTGCAACGTGGCAACCTTTGACAAATTATAATCATTGGTCATCAAACTACCATTAATTTCCTGGGCAAATTTCACTAACTTCGCATCAACTGTAGAAATATCATCATAATCGGCACTATGAATAGAAATCCGATCAGCATATTGATCCTTAATCCGATTAAGAATATCTAAACCCCTTCTACCCCTTGCCCGTTTCTGATCATTAGAGGCATCAGCAATTAACTGTAATTCCTGTAAAACAAATTGCGGTACAATCAACTGCCCTTCCACAAAACCCGTATCTAATAAATTTTCAATCCGCCCGTCAATAATACAACTAGTATCTAAAACCTTAGTTAAAGCTGGTTTCAATGTTCCCTCAGACACCAACATACTTTCCAAATTATTAGGATTAATCAGACGAAATAAACTTAAACCATGGGTTTCCGCTAAACGTGCCCCGGTAAAACCTAACATGACACTGCCTAATATGGCTAAAACGGGTTTAATAAAACCAAATTCCTGGGCGATTGGTAATAAAAATAGGGGAGCCAACATTAAATTAGCTACCAATAACCCTAAAATTAAACCGATGGCCCTAGTTAATAATAATTCAACAGACATTTGACTGATTTGTCTTTCGATGCGGCGATAAGTAGTTTGAAATACTAGGCCCATAACAAAACCAATCAATGAGGAGAAAGAGGCCACAACCGAACGTAGGCCCTCAATATTACTAACCTGTTTTAGGACATCTGCGGGTAAAAGTTCAATACTGTAAAATCCGATACCGGCTCCGGTCAGGACAAATGAGAAAATAATAATGGCATCTAGCATAGTTTCATACCCATAAAGTATTTGATGTATGGGAAATTACGGAGAGAACTTTTATCGCCGCAGTCCTCTACTTAAATTAATTTAACCGAGAAGTTTTCCCGTGGTTGATGACGATTAATAATAGTCAATTCTAAGATATATACCATATATAGCACTTAGCAAATATTTTTTGGCCTAAATTATGGCATTTGTCGCCTCATTTTTATTGCTGCCTCAGGCCGCTTATGTCCATATTCCCTTTTGTCATCGCCGTTGTTTTTATTGTGATTTTCCTGTTTATGTCGTGGGCGATCGCCGCCATGGCGGAAATTTTTCACCGATAGATGATTACGTAGAAAAGTTATGTATAGAAATTCGTTGCACACCTAGCAGGGGGCAACCATTAAAAACCATATTTTTTGGTGGTGGTACACCTTCTTTATTAACCGTTGCACAGTTAGCAAAAATTTTAGAAACTTTAATAGATCAATTTGGTATTATCCCTCACCCAGAAATTTCCTTAGAAATGGATCCAGCTACCTTTGATCAAGAGAAAATTCAAGGGTATCGGCAACTAGGAGTAAATCGGGTAAGTTTAGGAGTACAGGCTTTTCAAGATGATCTTTTAAAATTAGCCGGGCGATCGCACTTAGTGCATGATATTTATGCAGCAATTACAATGTTAAGGTTAGCAGACATAAAGAATATTAGTATTGATTTAATTTCTGGTTTACCTACCCAAACTTTAGTAACCTGGCAAGCTACTTTAGAAGAGGCGATCGCCTTAGAGCCACAACACATTTCCAGCTATGACCTGATTGTAGAACCGCAAACTGCTTTTGCCCGTTATTACCAAGTAGGGGAATCGCCTTTACCGAGTGATGAATCGGCGGCAATGATGTATCGACTAGCCCAGCAAGTATTAACAGCAGCGGGTTTCCAGCATTATGAAATATCTAACTATGCAAAACCTGGATATGAATGTAAGCATAATTACATATATTGGCAAAACCAATCCTATTATGGATTTGGTATGGGGGCTGCTAGTTATTTAGATGGTATTCGCTACACCCGACCAAGGAAAACTACAGAATATTATGAGTGGGTTAAATTTTTGGAAAATCAATTTAATTGCCCGGAAAAAGATGAACAAAATGTTAAGATGAAAAACAGTCAGCCGGTTAAATTATCTGATTCAAATAATTCAGATAATTCTGATCGGTTAGATTACTTGTTAGAAACACTCATGCTCAAACTGCGATTAGCTGAGGGAATTAATATAAATGCGTTGTGTGCTGAATTTGGTTTGCCTACTTGGCAAAAGGTTTGGCAATGTTTACAGCCTTTTTATCAGTCTGGTTGGGTAGAAATTTTTGATCAGGATGGTAAGTATTTATCTTTATCATCATCCCAATTATCTGATGAAAATATACCAACAACAGGGCGTATTTGTTTAAGTGACCCGGAAGGCTTTTTGTTCTCTAATAGTATTTTATCTACTTTATTTAGTCAGTTAGATTCTCCTGAGAGGGTCGCTAGTTGATTGGATATAGACTTTATCAAATCAGTTTGATCAAGTTTAGTTTGATAAAATTTTCTAAGGAATAAAAAATTTACTTAGTTTGTACTTAATTTAACTTAATTTGACAATTAAAACTGTCAATTAAGAAACTTTTTAACATTTGTTTGATACACACTTTTTACTCGCTTAATATTCACCAACTTACTTTAATAAAAAAGGTTAATAGTTTATGGTTGTCATTCTTGATTCAGCTACATCAAAGACCGCAGAAACCCAGCAAAAAATATTCTGTTGTTATCACAATATTACTAACCATATCCAAATTATCAAAATTGAAAATATTGATAATTGGTATTTAGAACATATTACTTTTCCAGGAGAACGTTTTTTATTTGAAGCCCCTTTTCATGGTGAATTACAAGTTTATCAGAATACCAGTGATGGTAAGATTTCTTGTCAATCTATTCAGTGTGATCGCATAAAAGTGGAAGATATTTAAGAAAAGTTGTTAGTTTTTTAATATTTGTAGTGGGAGCGTCTCGCTCCCTCAATACCTAAACAGTAGGGGCAATTCATGAATTGCCCTACGTTGGTTACGCAAGTTATGCGTGGTGTCATCACCATTTGAGAATAGTAGGGTTTTATTAGAGCTAATTTTCACCCAAAAAATATTATAGGGGTAATTAATTAATTACCCCTATGTCTTTTCTATAATTTTTTATTATGACTAATTAAAATATGTTGGTCACGTTATTCAAATAATTTTCACAGCAATATTTAGGTAAGGAGGAGAAGACAGAGTGAATGACGAATCTGAGCAAAAATTGAGAGGATGAAAATAAAAATAATTATAACTCCCGACTCTAACTCTAGTCTTCTAACTTTCCTAACTTTCGCTGAAAAAAATTAGACCTGACGTGAATAGTATTCAACCACTAACTGCTCATTAACTTGCAGAGCAACCCATTCCCGGTCAATTACGCCGTTAACTTTACCAATAAAAGTAGTCTTATCAAACTCTAAATGACTAGGTAAGTTAGCTAAACCAGGGTATTGCAAATTATTTTTGACTAGTTCCTTAGAACCTTCCTTATTTTTTACACCAATTACGTCACCAGGCCGACACTGATAACTAGGAATATCCACCACCCGACCATTAACGGTGACGTGGCCATGATTTACCAGTTGTCTAGCTCCAGGAGTTGTAGGGGCCATACCCATCCGGAATACGGTATTATCTAAACGCATTTCCAATAGTTGTAATAGCACTTGACCTGTGGAGCCAGTGGCCCGCCGAGCTTTTTTCACGTAAATTAGTAATTGGCGCTCAGACAGCCCATAATTGAATAATAATTTTTGCTTTTCTTGTAAACGAATTGCATATTCTGTAGGCTTTTTACGGGCTTGTCCATGTTGTCCAGGGGGATAGGCACGTTTAGGACTTTTGCGGGTCAAACCGGGTAAATCACCCAAGCGACGCACCACACGGAGGCGGGGGCCTCTATATCTCGCCATATTTTTCCTCTCAAATATCTAATTTTTTGACACAATTCTCTAGTATATACCCTAATGTGTCAATATTTTCTATACTCATGTTAATAAATTTCTGAAATTTCTGAAAATTGCCAAAATTATCTATATGTTAAATCGTTCTATCAATCGTTTATCTGCTTTTGTCTCCTCCCAACCTGGGCGGACTGGTGTGAATATGGCGATGATTGCTATACAAGTTTTCACTGGTGTATCTTTATTTAGTAATATCAAGCCAGCGATCGCCAGCACAGGTGCCTATCGTCGTTGTGCTGATGTGTTATTAAGACAGGGTATTGCTCCTCAGTCGGCGGCTTCGGCTTGTGCGGTGGCGTTAAGACCAGAAAACTTATCTAGTTGTGTTTCTGATATTAATCGTCGTAATAAATCTGGGCTAAATCCTAATGATATTTTAAATAGTTGTCAGCAGGTAAGAAGACCGGATGAGTTATCTACTTGTGTGATCGATATTGGCAGAAGAATCCGGGATGTGGAACCGGGTTTAATATTAAGAAGTTGTCAAAATAGTTTGTTACCGAAGCTCTATTCTCAGTGTGTATTAGGTCTGAGTCCTGAAGTTGGATTTTCTGGTAATGATCTATTAGGTACTTGTTTAGACCCGAAAAGTTATACTAGTAATGTGACTTTACCTAATGCCACTATGTCTGAACCTGTTGCTCCATCGGAGATGGCTCCAGTCATGGAACCTATTCCTCCTAGTCGAGGAAATCGGACTCGGAATAGGGAATAGGTAATAGGGAATAGGTAATAGGTAATAAAATTTAGGAGTAGGGGCGAGAGGCTTTTACTCCTAAGATTTATCAGTATTTTTTTTGCTGATTCTGTCAAGAATAGTATTTGTTTTTTTTACATCAACCGTGACAGAATTTTGCTATATTCCACAAAAAATATTCATGGCAAAATCTGGTTTTTTATTGACTAAATTTAACCTTTGTTTAGCCTTTGTTTTTAATTAACATCACATCAATAATTTTGTCAGCAAGCGTTTCAGGAATAGCTAAAGCGTTATAAAGTTCGTCTAGTAGGGTTTCTTCTTCCTCGGATAATTCACCATCTGCTAATACTAGATCGGTCGCTATGGCAAACACGGTTTCTTTTAGATCGGCGGGTAAGGTTTTTACGGCTAGATCAAATAAAGCCTTGGTATTACCTGCTTTTAATATATTTAATAACATATCAATCATGTCTCGCATATTATTACCGCTAATATCGCTAAATAAATTCATGCGGGAAAAAATTGTGGTAATCGCCTGAGATTCATTGCCGGTAATCACTCCATCGGCTGCCACAGCTATTAAACAAATGGAAGCAAAGGCTTGACCGGGGGTTAAGGTGATTTCTAAAGGGGGAGTTGTGGCTGTTTGATCAAATAGACCCATAATTTTATGACCTCAATTATTTTTATTTAAGTAATTTCCTTGAACAAGATAACATTATCTTTTCATTTCTGCTAAAAGTTATCGTTATAATTTCTGCATTGCCCATCATAACAACTATGGAGAATGATTTTATTGATCTATTTGCAGGGCGAGATCGGCTTGCAGAAAGTCTATAAATTGTCTGGCGGTCCTGCCAGAACGACCATTATGGCGGGTTGCCCATTGTAATGCCTGATACTCTAGGTCGTTAATATTAATTTTGGCGATTTGGGCAAGATGTCTGACTATTTCTAGGTAAATATCTTGATCAGCGGGGGTGAAGGTGAGGGTTAAACCAAAGCGATCGCTGAAGGATAATTTTTCTTGTACGGTGTCCCAATGATGTACTTCGTCGCTATCCTGGGGACGGGGGCGATCGCTGAAATATTCCCGGATCAGATGGTAGCGGTTGGAGGTGGCATAAACTACAATATTAGCGGGGCGGGCAGTGACACCACCTTCTAATACTACTTTTAGGGATTTAAAGGCTTCGTCATCTGCTTCAAAGGATAAATCATCGACGAATATAATAAATTTTTGCGGTAAATTTCTCAGTTGATCGACAATCAAGGGAAGGTCTTGTAAATCATTTTTATTAACTTCAATTAGGCGTAAACCTTGATCAGAATATTCATTCAATAAAGCCTTAACCAGGGACGATTTACCGGCACCTCGACTACCGTATAATAAGACGTGCAAAGCGGGATAACCAGCTAAGAGAAATTTAGTATTTTTGATCAGTTGTTGTTTTTGGTATTGATAACCTGTCAGATGATCTATTCTAATCGGATCGGCGTGGCTAATATTCACTAATTTTTGATTACGCCAAGCGAGGGCAATGGATTCGGCAAATATACCAATACCATTTTGCTGATAATATTTAGCGAAAATATCAATAGCATCTGCCCAGTTAGAAATATTTAATAATTGATTTTTGATGAGTATTTCTTGGGCGGTTAAACCGTTGGTCTGCGGTTGTTGCCAAGGAATAATTTGATAAGGTTCTTGATCGGGCATCAGATGGGATAATTGTTGGGAGCGTTGGGTGGCGTTTTGTACCCAATCACTAATAGTTTGATCGTTGCACTGATAAAGGTTTTGCAGTATTTGTAAATCGTGTTTGACAGCAGCTATGAGGGCGGGGGTGAGGTTCTTTATTAGGTTAGTTTGAGATTGTTGACTGAAGGGATTGGAATTATGGAGTATTTGTCTAATCAGAAAGTCTTGCCAACTAATATTATCGCTCGCCATGTGATGAAACCATTGACCGTAGGTGCGTAGGCGGTCTTGTTGACTGGTAGTATTAGGATAGCAGGATTGCAGTATTTGTAAAAAGGCTTGGCCGATGGGGTGTTGGAATACTGATTGATACAGTAATAGAGCGGCTATTTGATTTTCTAAATTTTTGGTTTGATTGAGAATAGGCGAATTGGATTCTGACATTTGTTAATTGACTTTTTTTGTTAATTTTTAGGTTTTTATATTTCAGGCTAGTAGAGGAATTGATCAATTGCCCCCTAGAATATCCTATTTTAACCTATTTTCCCTATCAGACTTACAATAAATGATTTTTGTCAATCTAAAAACTTTATGCCCTGCCCTCACCCCAACCCCTCTCCCAATCTTGGGAGAGGGGAGCAAGAGAAATACTGTAATCAGATCAAACACTCTGCCCGATCGCCCGTTCCACAGAAGCCAAAGCCTGATCAACCTCCGCCGCTGAAACAATCAAAGGCGGTACAAACCTTAATACCTGCGGACCCGCTGGCACTAATAATACTCCCTCCGCCATACAAATTTTCACCACATCAGCCGAAGTTAAATTACTAGCGGGATTTAACTCCATACCATTAATCAAACCCCAACCCCGCACATCACTCACCACTTGAGGATATTTAGCAGCGATCGCCCGTAAACCAGCCCGTAACTGCTCGCCCCGTGCCTGCACATTACCTAAAATATTTTCCCGCTCCAAAGTTTCACACACCGCTAAAGCTACCCCACAGGCAAAAGGATTACCACCAAAGGTACTAGCATGACTACCCGCCTCAAATACACAACAAAAAGATTTAGCTAACATTGCCCCGATGGGAATACCACCGCCTAAACCTTTGGCTGAAGTAAAAATATCCGGTTCAATGCCTAAATTCTCATAACCCCAATATTTGCCAGTGCGACCGACTCCTACCTGCACTTCATCTAAAATTAATAAAATACCTTTCTCATCACAAATTTGCCGAACTTTTTGAAAATAAGCCATATCGCCCGGACGCACACCGCCTTCCCCCTGTAAGGCTTCCATCATAATGGCGGCTACCTGCCGTTCATCTTTATCTAATAGGGCGATCGCTTCTTCTAAGGCATGAATATCATTATAGGGAACATAATGGAAACCGGGCATTAAGGGCGTAAAACCTTTCTGATATTTGGGTTGACCTGTCGCTGTAATGGTGGCTAAAGTTCGACCGTGAAAACTGGCGTGGGCGGTGATCACGGTGGGATTATTAATATTTAACTTTTCATGGGCATATTTTCGGGCTAATTTAATCGCTCCCTCATTCGCTTCTGCCCCGGAATTACAGAAAAATACCTGATCGGCACAGGAGTGATCTACTAACCATTTCGCCAGGTCTCCCTGTTCAGGAATATAATACAAGTTAGAAACATGATGTAATTTCTGTATTTGTTGGGTGACGGCTTCTACCATGACTGGGTGAGCGTGTCCGAGGGTACAAGTGGCAATCCCTGCCACAAAATCTAAATATTCCTTGCCCTCTGTGTCCCACAATTTACAGCCCTGGCCTTTAGCGATCGCAATAGCAAATCGCCCATAGGTTGTCATGACATTTGTATTAAATTCATCAATACTAAAAGATTTCAATAGGGTTTCCGTACTCACAATATTTATCCTCACTGGAGAAAACTTAAGTTATTTAGATTCTAAAGGAAACCTTAACATTTATGGTCAAATTCATTACAAACTGCTTGAGAAAAGTTAATTACTTCTGGAATGGGTATAATAGGGAATAGGTAATGGGGAATAGGGAATAGGTAAATAATTGTTGTTGAATATTATTTCAAATTTTGGGCTAATAAAATGCTGTCTATATACTATTTTTGTCTAATTCTAGGAGGTATATTTATCGCTCTGTCTGCCTTGGCTGGAGTGGATGGAATAGAATTTGATCATCATTTTGACTGTGACTTAGAAATAAATGAATTTCGCCGATTTTGGCTACCTTTTTTTAATCTGAAATTTTGGACTTTTGGTATTGGTTTCTTTGGTTTAACAGGTGTTTTATTATCGAGTATTCAGCCGGCTCTATTACCCAATACTATTACTATCATCTCTGCGATCGCTGGTTTATTTTGTGGTACGGTGATTAGTTTAATTATGCGTAGTTTGAGTTATAGACAAGTTAATAGTTTAGTCCGATCTCATGATTTGGTCGGGATTATTGGTATTGTGGAAATTCCCTTTGATCAGAATAGTAAAGGTAAGGTTAAATTAACTGTGAAAAATTCTGATCTTTACCTAATAGCTTATACTCAAGAAAATCGAGAATTTCAAAAGGATGAAAAGGTTTTAGTGGTGGGTATAGACAATAATAAATTATGGGTAGTTTCTTCCGATCAGATGGCACAATTACCAGAATAATCTTTTAATTATCGTTTAACAACAAAATTCCAATAACAAAATTTTAGGTAAAGTTTATGTCAACATCTTTAAGTTTTTCAGATTCTCATTCAAGCATACAGACAGAAACGTTACAAACAGAATTAGCTCAGGCTCCCATGCCTGTGAATAATTCTACTGATAATATGAGTGGACAAGTTGCTACCGCTCTGCCAATTAGTTTAACTCTATTTGGCATTATTCTGTTTATTTGGTTTATTAATAATTTTCTGCAAATCTGTAAACCTAATGAAATATTGATCCTCTCCGGTAGAAAACGTAAAACCAGCGACGGTCAAGAGATGGGTTATCGGATTATTTTTGGCGGGCGGACTATCTGTATTCCCATTCTGGAAACGGTGAAAACTATGGATTTACGGACTATGCCGGTGCGGGTTGAGGTAAATAATGCTTATGCCAAGGGCGGTACTCCCCTGAATATTCAGGCGATCGCCAATGTGAAAATTAGTAGTGATCCGACTATGGTAAATAATGCAGTAGAAAGATTTTTAGATCGGGATAAATCAGAAATTTCTAGGGTAGCCAAGGAAACCTTAGAAGGTAATTTACGGGGAGTTGTCGCCACTTTAACCCCGGAACAATTGAACGAAGATCGTTTACAATTTGCCGAACGGATCGCCGAAGATGTCAGTCGGGATTTATCGAAATTAGGTTTACAGTTAGACACCCTAAAAATTCAAAGTGTCGCCGATGATGTGGATTATTTAAGTTCTATTGGTCGCAAAAGTATTGCGGTGATTAGTCGGGATGCCGAGTTAGCGGAATCTAATGCCAAGGCAGAAGCAGAACAAACTGAGGCTGATTGTAAACGACAGTCAGAGGTAGCGAAAACTCAAGCCCAAACTTTAATTTTACAAAAACAAAATGAATTAAGAAAAATTAGAGCAGAATTAGAACAACAGGCAAAATCGGAAGAAGAACGGACGGTGGCGGCTGCAAATGAGGCGAGAGCGAAAGCCGAACAAATGTTACAAGTGGTGAGGGCAGAATTAGCGAGATTACGATTAGAAGCTGATATGGTATTACCGGCAGAGGCTCAACGGCAAGCTAGTGAACTGCGAGCTAGAGGGCAAGCAGCCAGTTTATTAGAAAATGCTCAGGCTATGGCTCAAGTCAATGATTTATTCGCTAAGATTTGGCAGGAAGCGGGGGCGAATGCTTCGGACTTATTCTATTTACAACAAATAGAAATGGTATTAAAGGAAGCGACAAAAATACCAGCTCAGATGAAATTAGAAAATGTCAAAATTATTGATTCTGGTAATGGGCAAGGTATGGCTGGTTTAGTTAATATTTATCCCCAAATCCTCCGGCAATTCTTAAATAGTGTGAATGATACTTTAGGGGTAAATGTCGTAGGGAATATGGCTGATCAAAATAAATCAAAATCAGATGCGGAATAGTTTATTTAATCAATAATTAATTAAGGAGAAAATCATGGAAATTATTATCGGTTTATTAATGGTATTAGGGGCTTTTAGTGGAGCTACCGTATTTGTCATTAGAAATTTATATTATATTTGTCAACCGAGTGAAGTATTAATTTTTGCTGGTGGTCGGCAACCAGTTGATAATAATAAATCTGTCGGTTATCGCTTAGTGAAAGGTGGCAGTAGCTTGAGAATACCCTTGTTAGAACAGGCTTTTAAAATGGATTTAACTAATATGATTATTGAGTTAAAAGTGATTAATGCTTATTCTAAAGGCGGTATTCCTTTAAATGTGGATGGGGTGGCTAATATTAAAATTGCTGGGGAAGAACCGACTATTCATAATGCGATTGAAAGATTATTAGGGAAAACTCGCAAAGAAATAGAACAGTTAGCTAAGGATACTCTGGAGGGAAATTTGCGGGGAGTATTGGCTAGTCTTACCCCGGAACAAGTGAACGAGGATAAAATTGCTTTTGCCAAAAGTTTATTAGATGAAGCAGAAGACGATTTAGAAAAATTAGGTTTAGTATTAGATACTTTGCAAATTCAAAATATTTCTGATGAAGTGGGTTATTTAAATTCGATTGGTCGTAAACAACGGGCTGATCTATTCCGGGATGCCCGTATGACAGAAGCTCAAACTCAGGCAGATGCTACTATTCGTTCGGCAGAAAATGAAAAAAATACAGCTCTGAAAACTATTGAAACGGATATTGAAGTGGCACGGGTACAAGCAGAAAGACGGATTCAAGATGCTTTAACGAAACGTCAGGCTTTAATAGCAGAAGCTGAATCGGAAATTGGTTCTGAACTAGCGAAAACTCAAGCAGAATTAGCAGTACAAAAAGAACGGATAAAAAAGGTGATGCGTCAATTAGAAGCAGACGTAATAGCACCGGCTGAAGCTGAATCTAAACAGGCGATCGCCCAAGCTAAGGGGGCTGCATCAAGTATTACGGAAGCGGGAAAAGCCGAGGCAGCCGGTTTGAAAAGTTTAGCTGATTCTTGGCAGGCAGCCGGTCCCCATGCCAAGGAAATTTTCTTATATCAAAAATTAGAAGGATTATTAAAAGTGATTGTGGCTGCCATGCCAGAAATAAATGTGGATCAAGTGACGGTGATTAATACTGCTGATACGGGTATGGCTAGTAAAATGGCTGGTTTCTTGGAAGAATTTAAACAAGTATCAGGTATTGATTTATCTCAAACTTTGACAAAATTACCTATGAAAGAATCGGAGAATGAAACGACAAGTTAATTGAAATCAATCACGTAGGGGCGGGTTTCTAAACAATCTTTCATTCTCACAAGAAAATATCATACTAACCCGCCCTGCCTCATCGGTGTACCATGATTAATTTTCTACTGAACCATCAGGCATAATAGTACCTTCTAATATTGCTCCCCGTAAATTAGTTTCCTGTAACTTAGCCCCTTCTAAATTCGCATTACTTAAATCTGTAATTTGTTGATGACCTCGAAAATAAAAACTATGTAAATCAGCCCCGGTTAAATTACTATGGGCTAAATTAGCATATTCTAAATCCGTACCATGTAAACTCGCTTCCGTCAAATTAGCATAACTGAGATTACTACCCCATAACCTGGCTGATAATAAATTAGCTTTATGTAAATTCGCAAAACTTAAATTAGCTAAAGTTAAATTAGCTTCCCACAAACCCGCTGCCGTCAAATTTGCTTCACTTAAATTAGCCTTATTCAAATTACTTTGCAACAAATTAATATTAGTTAAATTAGCCTTACTTAAATTCGCCCCCGCTAAATTAGCCTTACTTAAATTTGCCCCTTGTAAATTCGCTCCCTGTAAATTTGCCCCCGCTAAATTTGTACCCGCTAAATTAACATCAACTAAATTAGCATTACTTAAATCACACTTTTGCCAGAAAAGAGCAGAACAATGACCATTTTTTAATAGTTGATTAACCTGATCATTATTACCCGCTAAAACTGTCGGTGACAATAGAGCAAAATTGCCAATTGTTAAACTCATGATCATGATCACTATGAGAGCAAACTTGATCAAAAAATTATGAATATGATTTTTAATTAACTGGTTAATTACCTGGCTTTTCATTAGTGAAACATTTGTCAAATATTAATAAAACATCAATAAAATATCAGAAAAAGCAAAATCTTTTAATTACGTTTTTGGGTCAAATTTAAACTATAGGAATGTTGCCCCTGGGTGCGATCGCCCACATATATATTATAAATTCCCTGGGCCCCATGTCCTGATAATTCTATATTGCCACTATTGGGACTATTCGGTAAAACACAAAAACGACCGGCGGGTCCTTCCACTAATAAAGTCGGGGAACCAGTTGTATTAACTTGAAACTTCAAATAGGGAATGGCCCCCGTCACCCGGATCACATGATTCGGTTGATTGCCAATAAAACCACAATCATTACTTTTATTTGGCCCACCAGATACCCCTCTGAGATTTAAAGGATCGGCAAAATTAGGAGCTATCTCTGTAATATTTTGGCCGTTTGCCACAAAAGCTGGTAAACCGACTAAACTAGCGATCGCCATAGATAAAAATAATTTACCAAGGCCTATAGCATGATGACTTCTATTCATGATCAATTACCCTTAAAATAACTTGATTAAATGTGATCAATATTGGTGATCATTTGATGATTACAGTGTTTATTTATTTCTCTCGTCACCTTAGTGACAATTAATTAATTGACGATCAAATATCATAAGTAGGGGTAAAACCCCTCAGCTATCTTTCATCTTTAAACCATTTACGTTAATTATCCCTATGAATCCGCCTAATGATCCCAAGGTAAAAACAAAAATACCTGAAGTTTTCCCCGCAGATCCAGTAACTAAGTCTTCTATAATCCCTAAAGACTTAATTAACTCACTGAAAAATACCTATCAACAGTTACAACTATGGTTTCAGGCGTTACCTGCCTGGGGGCAAATTGGCCTAGTAATTGGCGGGGCGGTAGTTACTCTTAATGTTTTAAAAACAGTCATGCAACTGATTTCTTTATCAATCACTTTGGCCATTCTCGGTGTAATTATTTATTTTGGTTATAAAATTTTGATTGCCCCTAATGATCCTAATCAGATCAAGAAATAAAATTATCTACAGGAAAAGCTAGTTATTATTTCTGCTCAGATAATTTACTTGTCTTGACTTCGTAGTGACAAATTTTAATAATACTGAATTAATAAATACCATTAAATAAATATATCCGTTCTCATAATCATTAAGCAACGATTAAAACAATCATTAGTTTGTCGCTCAAGCTATCTACTAATTCATCTACTAATCCATCTACCAAACTTATTAAATTTAATATCCCCGGTTAACAGCTATGAAAAACCCCATGGTCAGCGAAAATTTAAATGATCAAAATATACAATTAAACCAAGAAGATTGGTCGGTCAATGCCTCAACTAAAATAATTTTTCTGCGCCGTTTGGGAGCTTGGTTAGGGGAAGTTACTTTGGTAGTAGCTAGTGGCGTGATTCCTTATAGTTTAGGTTCCTTGGTTTCCCAGGGTGATAATAGGGTGCCGATTAATCCGGTAGTGGCTCAAGCCAGTGAAGCGATCGCCCAACCTTTAGGTTTACCTGCCCGACCTGCCAGACAACTAGTCACGCCGTTGACTAATTTATTATGGTCGGGAGCCTTATTTTTACCGATGGGGGTAATTGCTTGGCAATTATATTTACTAGGAAAAACTGGTCAAACTACGCCGAAACGTTGGTTTGAATTACAAGTAGTTTCCACTTTGGGTACACCGCCGGGGATGGGTCGAGTGCTATTAAGGGAAGGTTTAGGCAAATGGGGCATACCCATCAGTGTCGCCTATCTCATCTGGCGAGTCACTGGCGCTTTTCCCGCTTTACCTATATTTATAGGTTTAATCGGGGTGGCGATCGCCGGTGATGCTTTGATTATGCGGACTAATCGTTGGAAACGCAGCGGTCATGATCAAATCGCCCATACTTTTCTCTTAGATTTACAATCCGGTCGCCCCTATCCTAATCCTTTTCCCTCCGCTCCTGGCATGGATGAAGATTCAGCGATCGCTGCCATGATTTTAAATGATCAACCAGAAAACGACTTTGATTTGTGGCAATGGATGAAACAGCATCCTGGTTTAACAGTGATTATTGGTAGTGCGAGTGTTTTAGGGGCGATTCTGACGACATTTGTTGGTACACAAATTTATGTACAAAATCAGGCGAATTATCGGGAAGCGAAACAATTAGATAATGATTTATTTTTAGCTTTAGTAACAAAATTATCGCCGGCTAATCCCAATGTACAGGAAAGACGGGTAGCAATTTTAGCCCTTGGTTCCGCTCAGGATAGTCGGGCTATTCCTTTATTAACAGATTTAATTGCCCAAGAAAAAGACCCGGCTTTATTTGATGTGATTCAACAGGCGATCGTCAGTAGTGGTCCGAAATCTTTACCCTATTTAAGTCGTTTAAATCAGGCTTTAAAAAGTGAATTAGAATCTCTGCGGTTTAGTCAGGATGACAGCCGGAGAAAGTTAGTCACCCAGCGTTTACAGGCGAGTCAACGGGCGATCGCTAAAATTTTAAGTGTCTATAGTGGCAATTTAAATAGTCCTGATTTGAGTAATACGGATTTAGGTTTAACTAGATTAAAGGATGAAACCGCTTTTAGTCTGGTACTAGAACATACTGATTTATCAGGGGTAAAATTTAACGGGGCAGTTTTAAGTCAATCTAGTTTACAGAATAGTCAGTTTTACGGACCCGGACCTGATCAGCATTTAGGAACTTTTGATGATGCGATCGCTAGTTTTAATAATGCTAATTTAACGGAATCTAATTTAACTGCGACGGTGATGGGTCCGGTGATGATGCAAAAGGCTAATTTATTTAAAGCTGTTTTAAATAATGCTAATTTCAGTGGTGGTATTTTCACTGGCAGTAATTTTAGTAGTAGTAAATTAATTGGTGCTAATTTTGTTGGGGCTGATTTAGAGAATACAACCTTTACTGGGGCGGATTTAGGTAGTGCGAATTTCAGTGAAGCAAATTTGGCTAATGCCCGTTTCAGTCAGGTCCGGGCAGAGGGTTCTCAGTTTAATCGGGCTAATTTGCAACAAACTAATTGGCAAAAGGCGAATTTATCGGGTGTAGATTTTAGTCAGGCGAATTTGTCAAATGCTGATTTATCGGGGGCGGTATTGAGTAGTGCTAATTTGCATCGGGCTAAATTAAAAAGTGCTAATTTACGGGGTGCTAATTTGGGTTTAGCTGATTTACAGGGAGCGAATTTAACGGGGGCAGATATGAAGGGAACGAAAATTGCTCCTTCTCGCCCTTCCCAAACTGATCAGTTTGTGAAAGGTTTACCTAATACTGGTGAATCAAAACGTTTACAAAATGTTGATTTTACTTATGTGAAAAATTTGGATAAGGGGCAAATTAGTTATATTTGTCAGCAAGAGGCGATTCATCCTCAGTGTGGGCAGTCGTCTAATAAGGTTAAGTCTAATCCTAGTCCTAGTACTAGTCCTAGTCCGGTTAAAAAGTAGGGAATTGGTAACGGTATTTATATGGGTGGGTTTTTTTACAAAAAACCCACCCTACTACGTTTTAATTCACTTTATTTTAAATTTTCTCCATAAATTAATATTCTTTCTACTGCTTCTAAACGATTTTTCCAACTGTTAGCCTGATAACTATGTTCTGGTAATTGGGATTTGCCGGTATAACGATGAAATTGCGATCGCAATTCTGATAATAATTTTTTTGCTTCCGTTAAATCGGAAGTATTGGGCTTAGTGGCTAATTTTTCTAATACTGTTCCCAAACGATCTGAATTACTACGTATTTTTTCCAGATCATTTTTTTCTACCCAGAATTGTTGGCGAGATATTAAATATAACCATTCCTGCTGAATCGCATTAAACCGTTCTTGGGCAGCCGTAAATGGTTGACGATAGGGAATAGTACCGGATACCGTCTGACTAGATCCCATCAATGTATTAAGGGAAGCCTGCCTGGTATTATTCCCTGTATTATTACCCTGCGTGCGGGCAAGAAAATTATGAATACCTGATGTAATTCTCTCCGCTGCAAAAAGCGAATAACCTGTAGTTGGTAAATCCCGCAGAGCTTGAATTTGATCAATAGCGACAATTTCTGGAATATTTAATAATTTTACAGCAGGAGCTAATAAACTTTGACCTAAACTATTGCCTAAGGGTGCAGTCAATTCATTTAAGCGATTAGTATCTAAGGCGTAGGTCATAGGCGTTAATAGATCAATATAACCAGCTTTCGTCCATGTTTCCCAATCCTGCTGAATTTTCCCTAACCTTTCATAACGGGGATGGGGAAAAACGGCTGCCGATAAAACTATATTAGGGTGTTTCTTTTTGATCAGTTGGGAAACTTCTCCCACAAAACTAGTCACTTGATTGGTTTTAAATTCTGTCCATTTTGACCACAATTGATCTTTCGGTGTTAATTTAATCGGATCTACACCAAATTGTTGATGAAATTGTTGACGGGCAGCAATACCATAACCAAAGGTAAAATTACGATTAGCATCTTGAAAAGGATAACGAATATAATCTAATTGCAAACCGTCAACTTGATAGCGGGTAGTAATTTCATCAATTATTTTTAATAAATAATTTCTTACTTGGGGATTCGCTGGATCTAAATACACCTTACCATCATTAACGTGCCTAATCCGGGCTTGATTATCTAAATTTGCCCAAGTAGGATGGGCAGTTAATACTGGTCCTAAATAGTCTTCTGGTTGTTTGGTGACAATATTATGATGTTTATTACCCGTGGCAAATACCCAAATCCAAGCGTGTAATTCCATGTTTCTTTCTTTCGCTAATTTCACGGCACTAGCTAAGGGGTCCCAACCAACGGTCAGGGGATTTTGGGCGGGGGCAATATTGCTAGGATAAACTGTATAACCGGCGTTGAGGGTTTCAAAAAATACTGTATTAATACCAGCGGAAGCCAGACGATCAAAGACCATCGCTAACCCTTTTTCTGACCTAGCCCGAACAATAGTTCCCCGATCTAACCAAACTGCTCTAATTTCTGCCCCTAAACGTTTACCTTCTATCGGGTAGTTTTGCCACAAATTTTGCCGGGCGGTTAACCATTGTTGGCGGGCGGTGGCATATTGGTGCGATCGCACTAAATTAGGTAATTCGTTTAAAGTCTGGCGGGCTTGGGCGATCGCCTGATCGGCTTTTTCTGTGGATGGAATACTTTTATTAGCGATAAACGTGGTAGTGCGATCGCTGGAAGCTACTAAATTATCTGGATCATTACTCGCCGTTAAACCATCGGCAAAATGAGCTGATTGACTAGCTATTAAAGAATTATGAAAACGCCCTAATAAACTAGTTAACTCCTGATTCATCACATACATTTCACCAGGGGTAATTGGTTGATTGCTCTCAATAATATTAACGGCTGCAGGAGCTGATTCAGAAGAATCATCTTTACTGACATCAGGAGTAATCTGACGTTGCAGTTGATTATTTAAATTATTAGTTCTCTGATTAATTGGTGGATTCAGAGCAACTGTATTAGATGGTTGGGAATTAAGCTGACGTGGAGGATTACTGGCAGTTGTTTTTGTTGTCTGTAAATTTTCAGTATTAACGCTAGAATTTACCCGTAAATTATTAGTATTGTTAGTAACTTGATTATTATTTTGCTGATTAACAGGTACAACTAAAACATTAGCTTGACTCTGATTAGTTTTTCTAGCAGGTTGATTATTAGTTACAGTTGAATTGGTTGAATTATTAGTAGCAGTGGGATTAACAGTTAATAAATTATCATTTCTATTATTGCCAACATTCAAAGCATTATTAAATGATTGATTATTTGATGGAATAACAGTCGGTAATACAGACGGACCTAAAGGATTATTAATTCTGACGTTTTGAGAATTACTATTACCAACTTGTAGCGGGTTAGTTGATAAATTATTTGGTAAAGTAGTTTGAATATTAACATTATAAGCCTGATTTACCTGGGATGCACTGCGAATTTGTAAGGCATTATTAGTCGTTGGTGCAGTATTAGCAATAGCCGTGGCAGGAATAGTGCTATAGTGCTGTAAAGTCGCTTGTAACCATTGACTATCAATATTGGCCGTGCCATCAATACCCCACTGCCAACCCAAATACACCGCTTGGGAAGTCACTATTACAGCAGAGGAACCAGAACTACCCGACCAAGTGGCAGCCGTACTACTATTCAAACCAGAGGGGATTAATACACCACCTTGTATTGAGCTATTCTGATCAGTGGTAGGAACCCAGTTAGTTGATTGGCGACAGGCAATATCTAAACAACGTTTTTTCGGTTCAATAATAGTTGGTTGATTTAAAGCAAAAGCCCAATAAGCACCTAATAAACCTCGTAAACCCTGCCTTACACCAGGGGTAGAAGTTTTCCCCACTTGTCCGCTGGCAATTACTCTGCCTCCCTGTTTTACCCAAGTATCAATAGTTTGAAACTGATTAGGAGAAATATTTTCAATATTCGGTAAAAATAAAACTGTGACTCCCTGTAAATCAGCCGGACTATTAATTTGATTAATATCAATATCCCGATAAATTACCCCATTATTCTGTAAACGGCTGGTGATTTGTTGCCAAGCACTGGTGTTATCTTGACTACGGATAACGCCTAAACCCGTGTTAGCCTGACTAGGATTTGCTGAGAGGGCGATCGCACTGCTGATCATGCCTATTATTGGTAACACTTGCCGAGAAAATTGGTGTAATCGAGGATATTTAGTCATTTTTGTGTGATTAAGGGTGTAAATAATTAAAATTAGTTTGATTAATTTAAACAGAGCGAATCATCCCATAGGATGCTTAAATAATTAAGCATAAAACTAGGCAAGATCAACAAATTAATAAGATTTTACTAGAAAGGGATCAAATTCCTAGGGACGAGATCACATTTTTACTAAATTCAAAATTAGTTGTAACATTTTGTACATCGTCTAAATCTTCTAAGGCATTCATCAATTTTAGGAGAGAGCGGGCTTGCTCCGTATCATCCACCTCGACAAAATTATTAGGCAACCAACGCAATTCCACATCTGTCACTAATAAACCTTGGGAACTTAAGGTTTGACTGACTTTTTCTAAATTAGCTAAATCTGTAAAAACTTCGGCCCCTCCCAGCGTACCTTCTTCTGGATCCGCTTCGATCATTTCATAAGAATCAGCCTCAGCTAATAATGATGCCTCTAATATTTGTTCCTCATCCACTGCACCAGTAATTGTCACAACCCCTTTTTGTTGAAACATCCAACTCACACAGCCGGTTTCTCCCAAATTACCGCCCCCTTTAGTAAAAGCCATGCGTAATTCGGCGGCAGTACGATTGCGATTGTCGGTGAGGGCTTCTACTATCACGGCAATACCACCGGCCCCATAACCCTCGTAACGCATATCCTCAAATGGGGAATCACTACCCAACTGACCCGAACCCTTGGCGATCGCCCGTTCAATATTCTCATTGGGAATACCGGCTTGTTTGGCCTTATCAATGGCAGTACGTAACTGAAAATTACCAGCCGGATCCGCCCCTGCCCTGGCAGCCACAATAATGGCTCTGGACACCTTAGCAAATACTTTACCTTTTACCGCATCTACTCTGGCCTTTTGTCGTTTAATATTAGCCCACTTACTATGTCCTGCCATATCCTCACTAAACTAGACTGTTAATTTTTTAATTTTTTGACTTTAGTAAAAACCGATAAACGCAGCGGTATTATTAACCATCCGAACCGTTTAGACATTAAATTTACGCTATTACCTACCTATTTTCAATTCTCATTCTATTACCCTGATTATCTGTCCGATAAATCCAAGTCTGCTTCCCATCAGACAAAACTATTCGCCAACCAGGCACTATCACCTGGGCACACATTTCACCACTTTTCGCTAAACCTAAACAAGCATCAGGCCATTGAGTTGTTTCTGCTTGCTTGATCTCCACCTGAGCCCCTGGAATACCAGTCTTACGGAATAAATCTTGACGCACCGCCTCAGCGATCGCCCCAGGTAAAGATTGATTAGGAGTAGGAGAATTATTTAACTGACTAATAGAATTATTGGGGATCAGTATTTGCCGTTGAGATAAAGTAGGCATGGTATCAATTAGATTAATTTTACCGGGATCAGCGATCGCCATTTCCACTAATTGAGGATTAACTTCTAATACTATGATCCCAGTCAAAGCTAAAGCTAACCAAAAAGGATGAGGTGTTTTATGATGATGTTTATTGGTTTTTGCAGTTTGGTTGGTGGGATTTGTTGTTTGTTGCTCTTTCATAGGATTCATAGTATCACGATAAATTTTTCTGATTGTTGGCAGGAAACCTTAACCCGTAACAATTTAATTATGTATAAATGACTTCGGGTATATTGATAGGTTCCTACTTAGCCACTTTTATATTCGTCACATCGTAGCTTAATAGCATACAATCAGTTTTTCTGCTTTCCGGTACAATTGATGACCGATTATATCCAAAAATTGGTGATTTGATAATTTAATTCTTTTAGCATTATCCGTAATAGGGGCAAACTTAAACCAATCACATTAGTATGACACCCAACTAATTTTTCAATAAATAAACCACCTTTCCCTTCTATAGCAAAAGCTCCCGCACATTGTAAGGGTTCACCTGTAGCGACATAATCTTTGATTTCTTGTTGACTAACCGTAGCAAAATATACTTGAGTTATCGCTGATCTCACTAAAGTTTGATTTGTTACCAGATCAATCAGAGCGTGACCTGTATATAATTCACCCATCTGCCCTTGCATAGTTTGCCAACGGGCGATCGCTTCTTGGGGATCATTAGGTTTACCGTGAATTTCGCCATTTACCACTAATAAGGAATCACATCCTAAGACTAAAGCATTACTTATAGTTAAAGATTCAGCTACAGTTTTTGCTTTGGCTGATGCCAACTCTTGCACTAAAAGATCGGGTTCTGATGTTTGAATTAATGATTCATCAAAATTACTAGGAATGATCTGGGGACTAATACCAATATTATTTAATAGTTTTTGGCGGGCGGGCGAGGCGGAAGCTAAGACAAAAATCGGTTGAGACATTAATAAAATTCTGGGAAATTTTCTAAAAATTCCTATGGATTGTAGCAAAATTTTTCATATTTTCTTCCCCCTCTCCCAAAATTTGGAGAGGGGTTGGCGGTGAGGGCATAAGGTTTTAGTATCTCCACCCTTAAATTATTTCAACTATTTTGACGTGATCACACCCCGTTAATAATAGGGGCATTGCTAGATTTTCCCTGAAATACTGCCTGCAAAGCATCCTGTAAATTATCCTTAAATACTGCCTGCAAAGCATCCTGTAAATTATCCTTCATGGCAATTCGATTCTCATACACAACGATGACTCGGACTAAAGTCGGTAAACTATTTTCCGATGCTTCTAAATAAATCGGTTCCACATACAATAAAGATTGATTAATCGGTATTACTAATAAATTACCTTGAATCGCCTTAGAACCCTGTCTCGTCCATAGGGATATTTGTTGAGAAATATCTGGCTCCTGATTAATTAAAGCCTCGATTTGTTCAGGTCCGTAAATTAATTTTTGTTTAGGAAATTCATACAATAATAAACGACCATAATTTTTGCCATCGGAACGAGCAGCCAACCAACCCACTAAATTATTCCGACTAGCTGGCGTGAAAGGTAATAATAAAATAAATTCCTCGGTCTTTTCCCCTGGTAATTTTGTCGTTAAATAATAGGGTCTAACGGGTTGTTGATTACTGCCATAAATTTCTGAGGGAACCCGCCATAAATCTTCCCGATTGTAGAATATTTGGGCATCTTTAATATGATAAGCTAATAATCTTTCTGACTGAATACTAAATAAATCGGTGGGATAACGAATATGTTGTTTTAAACTGAAAGGCATTTCTTGTAAGGGTGTGAACAATTGGGGAAATACTTTGATCCAAGTTCTGATCACCGGGTCTAATTCTTCTTCAATATAATAAAATTTCACCTTGCCATTCGTCGCATCAATCACCACTTTTACTGAGTTCCTAATATAATTAAATTCATTAGTAGCAGGTTCAGAATAGGGATAATGATTACTAGTGGTATATGCGTCAATTATCCAATAGAGATAATTAGGTTTCTTGGGAACAATTCTTTCCTGATTGCCGATTAATTCTGTTTGACTATCATCAACTGATTCAATCCAAGGATGATCTGCTACTACCAAATAGGGATCTTTGTCGTAACGTAAAAACGGAGCGATCGCCCGCACCCGTTGATTAATATTCCGCCGCCATAATAATCTAGTTTCTGTATCAACATTACGGGAAATACCTAAACGCCAATTACCTGTATAAATAGCAAATAACCATTTCTTGAAAAAATTATCTAAAACAATACCGCCACTACCATCATAAGTATTATAAACATTCGTCTCACTGTTAGGATAATCAAATTCTTTCTGCTTATCGGCTTGACCAGTCACTAAAATATTATTATTAGTCAGTTCACCATAATAAATTCTCGGTGTGCCAATCGGTAATAATCCATCAATTAAAGGAGAAACTTCTAAGGTACTATCCGGGTCAATACGGGGGTCAGGACCAATATTTTTCACTAAATAATCAGGTAAACCACCTTCACCAATTTTATTCACTGGTGAAAGGGTGAAGCCGTAACCATGGGTATAAACAAAATGTTCATTTAACCAGGTTTTTGCCTTATCGGGAACAGCTTGATAATTTAATTCTCTAGGAGCAATAATTACCTGTTGTTTAGTTTTAGTCACGGCTGTATTTTTCGGATCATCAGTAAAAACCGTATAACGATCTATATCAGCACCAGTAAATTCATAATACGGGCGAATTTGTTGTAACTGGCGATTTGCTTGTAATATAGGGCGAGTATCCCATAAACGAATATTATCAACGGTTTGTTTGTTATTGAGAATATCTTGATAGGTTAATTGATCAGACGGATCGAAAAATTTTGTATCAATTTTATCAATGTCAAAAGCCTTTCTGGTAAAAGTAATATTCCGCTCAATATAATTCACTTCCCGCGCTAATTCATTCGGTTCTACTACCAAATACTGGACAAATTCTGGTAATAACCAACCTAAAATAATAGCGATCGCTAAATAACTAGCAAAAATTTTTCTCAGAGAATAACTACAGGTAAATAAACGTTGTTGCCAGATAACCCGATTTTTTACTAATAGTTTACTTTGACTGAATTGACGATCATTATGAATAGTTGACCGATGCAATTTTACTAATACTTGACAAGCTAAAAATAGGGCGATCGCAAAAGCCAACAAAGCTAATAATATATTAACCGGCAACTGCACCCTTACATCAGTAAAACCCGCCCCATAAGTTACCCCCCGTGGCGAATAAACTAACTCTAAACTACTTAAAATATAGCTCCCCGCCACACTGAACATCAGTAAACTACCTAAAGCATTTAAGTGTTTTTGTTGGATAGGAGAAAAATGCCAAAAACCCCCTTGACTTAAACTATTCCCCGATAGTAAATACACTAAAGCAACTGCTACTTGAGCATATAAAATCATCGTAAAGATCGTTAAACTAGCTAACTGTAAAACGGGTAATTGAAAAACATAGAAACCAATATCTAAGTTAAAAACTTCTTCAATATTGTCAAAAGGTGTAGCATAAATGAATTGTAATATCTTATCCCAGTGATGTACCAGAATAAAACTGAGGGATAAACTTAAAATAATAGCGATCGCCCTTAATACGGCTAAAGGACGCATCATAATAGCAACAGTCACCCCGGCTAAAATAATTAATAGTTGTGGTTGCTGTAATAAGCGTGGTAATAAACTGAAAATTACTGACAAATCAAAAATATCGGGGATTTGAGCCAAAGCCTGTGGCGTACTATCATAAAAATTCCATTGCCAATACTTTAAGACTGTTTCACCGATGTAAACAAAAATTAAACTAATTAAGCTACTTAAGGCAATAGTTAATAATAATAATGACCTTAATTTTAAAGCGGGTAAAATATTGTTTATTGATCCGCTAGGAGCATTACTATCTTGTATTGGTTGTAATTTGTTAACTGGTATGACTAACATTGCCTGACGTTCTACCAATTTATCTTTGACTGGCAAATTAGTAGAATTGTATCGATAACGTTCGGCGATCGCTAAATTAGCTAACCAAAAACCACTGGTGAGAATACCAACAACAATAAATAAAGAAAACTTAGTAATTAATATACGAGTAAAAACCGGCAGAAAATCAACTTCGCTAAACCAAATCGCTTCTGCCCTCAAACTAACTAACGACCAAATGATAAAGCCCAATACCAACAGGGCGATCGCTCCAGTAATAATATTCCTCTGCCATTTCACCTGTTGCCGGGCGGGCGATCGCTGCTCCAATTGTTTTATATTCTGCCAACTATAGCCAGTACCCCTATTCATAATAGGTAAACCTCAAATAATATGATTCATAAATTATCTACATAGTTACTATCACTCAATTACTATTAATTTAATTAATCAATTAACCCCGTAATAACTGTTTAATCGTTGCCAATAACTCCTGCGGATGAAAAGGTTTAGCAATATAAGCATCAGCTCCCTGCTTCATTCCCCAATAACGATCAAACTCCTCGCACTTAGTCGAACACATTAATACAGGGACATTTTTTGTCTTCGGGTCTTTCTTAATCTGACGACACAACTCATAACCATTCATCTTTGGCATAACCACATCCAACACCACCAGGTCAGGAGTATAATCCTTCAGCCGTTCTAAAGCATCCATGCCATTACTGGCCATAACCACCTCAGCCCCACTTTTTTTGAGAATTTCTGCAATCATCTCTCGCAAAGTGACGCTGTCATCCACAACCAAAATTTTGCTCATAATTAATGATTGACTCCCTTCTTCGTTGATATTTTAATAATTTTTTTATGCAATTAATAATATGTCCAGTTTCAGACCAAGATCATAAAATACTCATGCAATTAATAGATCCCTAATAATTTTTAACTGTGTATTGTAATTTTTCTCTCAATTGGTTAAAGACAAAAGTCCTTTGCAATCAAATGATTATGCGGGAGCATATTAAAGTGCTTATAAAATAAATTTACCCAATAATCTACTTGACTAAATCATAGTCCAATTTGATCTGAAAAACTACTGCTCCAGAGAACTGATTGTGCATCAATACCACATCCGTATTAATTATGTTTATAATAAATTTTCGACTAAGATTTATTCTAATAGTTATTCTAAAGATAATACAAAACTATCTGTTGATTATTATAACCAGAGAATTAACGGTTAGTATAAGCCCGCATCGGTTCTTTGATAAAACGAATATATAAATGTTTAAAGGTTGACTGCAAAATACGGGGCATCCCAAAATCAATTGGAATCATTTTGCTGGGTAATTGCCAATCATTGATTTGTAATTCCTGCGGTGTCAGGACGGGAAAATCTATTGCCATTAAATCGGGACAAATTCCCATTTGTAAAGACATATTTACCGTGGGTACTAGCTCAGGACTAATATTTAATACAGCTAATACTGCCCGATCCAGGGCAAAAACCTGATCAGAAGCACCTAATATTCCTACGAATTGAGGTTCTCCCCCACTAGGACCATTACCCCCATGCCCAATAATACCGTCAATAATAGTTAAATCAGGGTCAATAGTTTGAGCAGTTTGCACCAGCATTTGAAAAAATCTTGCTTCATTTTTTCCCGCCTCTAAATGCCACCAGGCTTTCATTTTACCGGGAACACAACCGAATAGATTTTTCACCCCCATAGTGACTGTTAACTGTACGTGAGATTTCAGTTTGGGTAAATTAATCACCACATCTGCTTCCATTGCCTCTTTACTGATCAGTAAATGGTTAAATTCTTTACTTGCTAACTCATAGCGCTTACCGTGGAATGAGCGGATCGGTATATTTAGTTCTGTTAATAATTGTTCATAACCGCTGGCTTTCGCTACCCCCTGCACACTACCAAAGGCGGGACTATCGCCAATAAAGGGTTTACCGCCGGCGGCTTGTACCATTTTTGCTACGGTATAAACTATTTCTGGGCGGGTGACACATTCTTTGCCTGGTCTTGCCCCAGTCAGTAAATTAGGTTTTAATAATACTTGATCGCCTTTTTTCACAAAATGAGAAATACCGCCCCAAGGAGCTATTAAATTTTCTATAGATTTTTGTAAGGGTGCTAAATCGTATTGATTGGCTCGGATTAAGCTGACTTGAGACACTATTAATTTATCCTTGAGTTGTTATAATTGTCTTTATAACTATAGCAATCTTAAAAAGTTTTTGGTAAATATTTAGAATAGGAGCATCCCGCTCCCTAATGCTTAAACCCATAGCGAGCGAGACGCTCGCAGTCTTTTTTGTTGTAATTAAATTATTTTAACTATAAATATTACAACTATAAAAAAACTGCCAATAAATTATCGAGCAGCATTACGTTCTAAAGTTGTAATTTTTTGACAATCTGGATATATGCCAGGTCCTTCTAAACCAGTCATCACAGGTCTCACTTCCAATTTGACTATTCTACTAGTACAAATAGAAACGGTTTGATCAATCATGTGAAATGTTAACCAAGGTTGGGCAAATATTTCTGCTATTTGTGCCTGAAATTCTTCCGGGGAAATAGGAATACTAATGGTTTCCGTATTGCCGTCAATGTAATAAAATGTTACCTGAGTATTTTGATCTTGTAAGTATTTGGCAAAAGAACCTTTCATAAATTTTACCTCATGATGATTTGAACACTGTGTAAAGAAATATTTACCCCAAAAACTTCTCTAGGAATGAGAAGCGGGCAAAAGAATAGCTGATTTTGCAAAAAAATTATGTAAAAAAAAATTGGGAGTTAATACAAAGTTAATTTAATTATTATCAAAATTAACCTAACTAACATCCTATCATGGTAAAAGAATTATTGTCAACGAATTAAGATGTTGATCGTATAGCATTTTTTATATTAGACCTCTTGCGAAAGTAGCAGGATGCTTTAACTACGTTACCAAAAATCAGGCTTTGAGTCAGTTTTTAATGATTTTTGCAAGAGGTCTATTGATGAATTAGCGAAATATTGTCGTCAAAATATCTTGGCAATTCAACAAAATTATAGGGGCGAACAACAGCCGTTCGCCCCTACGTAATTCTTTTGTTTTTGATACCTAATAGCAGATTACTAAGAAAAAACTATAGTAATTTCAGATTAGGATAATTTTCTAATAGTTCATCTGCTGTTAATACATCACCTTCTGCTTGGGGAGTCCATAATATTTCTACTGCTAATAATTGATCACTAGCAATGGAACCAACCTGGGTTAATGCTTGCTTAAAATCGGCTGTACTATTGACCAGGGGTAGTTTTAATAATTTGGTAGTTCCCACTACTAAGGTAACTAAAATATATTCGCCAGCTTCCAGCGGATTACTCAAACTATCAGTCGGTAATTTTTTGGTTTGACTTTCGTGTTTTTGATCGTTGTAATTAGTTAAAGTTTCTTCTGTAAATTTACTGCGTTCTGCCAGGGTCCATTGATTAAATTTCGCTTCTGCCGCATTTAAACCAGCTTGAGCCGTTTCACTCTGCCCATACGCCCAATATTCAGGATGTCTTAATAAAGCTAAGGTGGCTTCCTGTAATACTTGTGCCCGCCCGGCTGCTGTACCAGTATCAGCGGTGGTTGCCATCCGATCTAAATCAGCTTGTAAGTTTCTGGCCTGAGCTAATAGACCTACTTGCAGTTTCGTAATAGTTACGTTGGGATTGCTGTCGTATTCTGAATATCCGCCTACTTCCCCTCTATTGGCAGCGCCTTTAAAAGCATTGGTGAGAATATTAGCAATAACAATTATGGCCAAAAAGGTGATAATACCACCGCCCCCACCGCCGAACATGAAGGGTAACAAGAAGAAACCGCCACCGCCACCGGGATAAAAACCACCACCACCGGGGGCACTTCTGGTCGGACTATTATAACTGCGACTGGGAGCGGATCGGAAGGAACCACCACCAATCCGACCACCACTCCTGGCTTCTGCGGAAGCAGTATAACTGAGGGCTAATATTCCCGCTAGGGCGATCGCTATCGTCACTTTACCAATTTTTTTCATAATTGCCCAGAATTTTTTATTTAGCATATTTTATTTATGTCCCTTAATACCACTAGGATGAATGGTAATTACCATCAATCTAACTTATTTTTGTAAAATTAGCCTCCCCCCACAATAGTGACTATTTCTAATTGATCACCTTCTTGTATGGTGGTAGTTGCCCAAAACTGTCGGTGTAATATTTCGCCGTTGTATTCCACGGCAACTAACTGAGGATTTATTCCTAATTGTTGCAAAAAATCTGGTAGGAATGCACCGGCAATACCTGGGTGGTTTTCCCCGTTCACTTTTACGTTGATTTCTTTTGCCATATTCACTATTTTTCTTAATATTTTTTAATTTTTTTCTGAATATTAAATGACTGAGAATTATCTCTGATCAAATAAATATTTTTGATGATTTGCAAAACATTAACTAAATTTTTTCAGGCAAAATATTATGCCCTCGTAAATTTTCATAACGGGCGATTTGAGAAGCAAAATATTGGGTAACTAAAATCGGTTGTTCCGCTTGCATAATCGCTCTCACCACACAAACTCTTTCCGCCCCCGCTAATAATACATCATCAAAATTTTGCATATCAATGCCACCAATCGCAAACCAAGGAAGCGGGCAGTTTTTCGCCGCATACTGCACATATTCTAAACCGGCTGCTTTTTTGCCTGGTTTCGTCGGTGTTTCATAGACAGGACCGACCCCAATATAATCAGCTCCTGCCTCAATTGCTTTTGCCATTTCATCTTTATTAGTGGTAGAAAGTCCGATGAGTTTTTGCGGTCCTAATAGTTGGCGGGCTAAGGCAATTGGTAAATCCTGTTGTCCTAAATGCACCCCATCCGCATCAACAGCGATCGCCAAATCAACCCGATCATTAATAAAAAATAAAGCCCCATATTTATGACAAATTTCTTTTAATTTTTCTGCCTGAGCCAGGCGGGTTTGATCATCACTATTTTTATTCCGATATTGCACAATATTCACCCCACCTTGTAAAGCTGCTTCCACTGTTGCTAATAGTTTGTCATCTGGGGCAGTTACTAAATATAAGTGAGACTTTTCTAACTGTTGATAGCGGGTATAAGCTAATAAATTACTTTCCAAAACATAGACTTGATAACGCATTTGTTTAAAAGCGTGACCCATTTGACTATGATAAATTTTGCCGTATTCTTCTAATACCCTTAAGGCTTCTTCCACCCGACTGAAATTTACTTGTAATAAAGTTTGGACATCGGCCCTAGTTTCCTCTTGGGGATGACTTAACTGTGTACCGACATCCGCCGGGGTATTCCTTGCCATTCTTAATTCCACATGATGCCAAGAGGCTAATTCTTGACGCAATTGCTTGCAATTATCAGCCAATTGACTATTGTCTAGGCCAAATCTACACCATTCCTCAATAATTCGTAAACCTTCCCTGGCACGGTCTAAATTAGCATCTAATATTCGCCGTAAAGCCGGCTGTATTTGCCCGGTTATCGGGGATTTTTCGGTATTAATATTACTCATAATCATTAAATTCTGCTGTTTTGCTAACTGCATTGGCTATAAATTTCTTAGTTCTAATAGTATATTTGCCCAGGTTGAGTAATTGGTTAACCCAGATGATTTTCTCTGCTCTGGTTCCTACTGACAATAAAAGGCCAGTTATTTAACAATAAAGTCAAGTGGCCCAAAGCAGAATAGACCCAAATGATCAGAAAATTCATGATGTCTTACGCTAAGATAATCAGAAAGTAACGCAAGATGTTTAGGAAAACTGATCTATGGACTCACCAATTAAAGCTGTGCAAACTGCTTATTATGGGGATGTTTCTTTTAAAACACCACCCCCCGATTTAGAGTCATTATTATTAAAAGAGCGGATTGTTTATTTAGGTTTACCTTTATATTCATCTGATGAAATTAAGCGGAATGTAGGTATTGATGTGACTGAGTTGATCATTGCTCAGTTGTTATATTTACAATTTGATGACCCGGATAAACCCATTTATTTTTATATCAATTCTACTGGTACTTCTTGGTACACGGGTGATGCGATTGGTTTTGAAACGGAGGCTTTTGCCATTTGTGACACGATGCAATACGTGAAACCGCCGATTCATACTATTTGTATTGGGCAGGCAATGGGTACGGCAGCGATGATTTTATCGTCTGGTACTAAAGGTTTTCGGGCAAGTTTACCCCACGCTAATATTGTATTGAATCAAACAAAAAGTGGTGCGAGAGGGCAAGCGACAGATATTCAAATTCGGGCGAAGGAAGTGATTGCTAATCGGACGACCTATTTGGAAATATTAGCGAAAAATACTGATCAAACCGTCGCAAAGATTGCCAAGGATACTGATCGGATGTTTTATTTAACTCCTCCCGAAGCAAAGGAATACGGTTTAATTGATCGGGTTTTGGAAAGTCGCAAGGATTTACCGAAACCTTTACCTGCTCTGTCCTGATTCATCTCATACCAAAATAATTTATTGGTATTGGTCATCTGCATCAAATTTTATTTAATTTATCAACAATTATCAACAAGTGAGAAACTATGCCTATTGGTATTCCTAGTGTTCCCTATCGTTTGCCGGGTAGTCAATATGAAAGATGGATTGATATTTATACCCGTTTAGGGCAAGAAAGAATTGTTTTCTTAGGTCAAGAGGTGAATGATGCCCTGGCTAATAAGATTGTTGCCTATATGTTGTATTTGGATTCTGAGGATCCAACTAAACCGATTTATTTATATATTAATTCTCCTGGTGGTTCCGTCACTGCTGGTATGGCGATCTATGACACCATGCAATATATTAAGGCAGAAGTGATTACCATTTGTGTGGGTTTAGCGGCTTCTATGGGTTCTTTCCTATTAGCTGCTGGCACGAAAGGCAAAAGATTAGCTTTACCCCATTCCCGTATTATGATTCACCAACCTTTAGGGGGAACTAGAGGGCAGGCGACAGATATTGAGATTGAAGCACGGGAAATTTTGCGGATCAGAACTCAATTAAATCAAATGTTAGCGGAACGGACTGGTCAAACTTTAGAGAAGATTGAAAAGGATACGGACCGGGATTATTTTATGTCGGCAGAAGAAGCGAGAGTTTACGGTTTAATTGACCAAGTGATTGAGGAACGGCAAGGTTAATTTTTATTATGATCCCCCCTAGCCTCCCTTATGAAGGGGGGAAAAGCAAAGAAGCGATCAAAGCCCCCTGATTAAGGGGGTTTGGGGGATCAGAATAATTTATGTATTACCCTAAATCAAAAACCGCTATAAAAATACTGGTTTGACTGCTCACAAAAATATCATGAATATTGCTTATTATTATCATCAATTAGGCTTAAATAATGGTTCAACCTTAAAACAGGTGAAGGAGTCTTATCGCCGTTTAGCGAGGATGTATCATCCTGATGTGAATCCGTGTGATCGCTATGCCCAGGAAAAATTTATTGCGATTACGGATGCTTATAAATTTCTTTTAACTGTTGCTCCATCGGAAGTCTCTTCAGAAGTGCGATCGCCCGTTACCATAAATACTTCAGTTACTAATAGGACGACGACGCAACCAGTCACAAAAACGGCTAATAATTATCAATCACCTCAATCATCACAATCATCGGTACAAACAACATCAGATGAAAGCACATCACCATCTTTTATTGATCATCCCCATTTGTCTGATTATGAACAAAAGTTAAAACATGATTGTTATCTGCATCTCCAACAATTGATTAAATATCAGCGGTTTCCCAGGGCGATCGCCCTGGTAGAAGGATTAGTCCAGAGATTGCCACAGGATCGGGAGGTGAAACAATGGCAGGCGATCGCCTATCAACGGTGGGGCCGTCACCTATTAGATGACGGAAAATTCGATAAGGCCCGTAGTTATTTAAAAAAAGCAGTGAAGACCGATCCTCACAATCGGGCGTTATGGGAAGAAGTAGAAAGAGATTTACAACGGCTGGAACAAATATTTTAAACAGTTCATCCTAAACAAAGACGAGGAAAATTTTTCCTGGTGATTTTCTAGGTAATTTGCTAGATATTGACAAAATATTGACAAATTAAACCCATAATTTGATATATTCAATCAACGTTGCAAGAATAATTATTCTGACAAACTTAAAAATAATAAAAATAGAGGTAATTTATGCTAGATGTAGCTCAAAATATTCAGACTGCTATGGATTTGCAGAAGCAGGGGAAATTTGCTGAGGCAGAAGCCCTGTATATCCAAATATTACAATCAGATAGTAATAACGTACCTGCTCTGATTAATTTAGGTTTGATTCAACAGGGTCAAGGTAAATTAGATGAAGCTACTCAGTATTATAAATATGCCTTTTCGATTGAGCCGAATAATGTTTCTTTAGTTTATTTATTAGCGAAAATCACCCAAGAAATTAATCTATTAGATGAGTCTATTTATTATTGGCAAACCTTGACACAATTAAAACCAGGTGGAGCTTTAGAATATTATGGCAATATTGGTAACTGTTTTGTGCAACAAGGTAAATTCGCTGAAGGTTTACAATATTTTAGAAAAGCTCTCGATATAGAACCAAAAAGTTTTGCGGCTTATCAGGCAATCGGTAATTTATTTATTAGGGAAAATAAATTATTAGAGGCAAAAAATGCGTTTTTAGAAGCCTTAAAAATTAATCCTAATTATTATGCTGCTAAGGTCTGGTTAACCTTAGTTGATAAACTGATGAAAGGAGATAACCTAATTAGTTTTAACTATCAAGGAATGCCTTTTAAATTTGAAATTACTGGCAAAAATTTAGCGGTAGATATAGCTAATGTTGGTGGTAATTTTTATGAAATAGCTGAATTAGAATTTATTAGAGATAATTTAGCTAATAAGAATATTACAGTAGTTGATGTGGGAGCTAATTCCGGTAATCATACAGTATATTTTGGCAAAGTATTAAATGTGAATAAGGTAATTCCTATTGAGTTTCATCCCACGATGATTGGTCAGTTAAGAAAGCATATTCTTTTAAACCAAGTAGTCAATGTGGATTTAGGAAAATTGGGTGTAGCTATAGGTAAAACCAGAAGTAAGGCGGCGATTGTTGAACATCCCGCTCAGGATTTTTGTTTAACGGAAGTTACGCCGGTTAATACTAATCATTTGAGTAGTGCATCGGTGGTTGATATGTACAGTTTAGATGAGTTGATTACGGAACCAGTTGGTTTATTAAAACTGGATGTACAAGGTTTGGAAATAGATGTTTTACAGGGGGCAATGCGGATTTTAACAACTGATAAACCTGATGTTTTTATTGAAGTTTCTAAGGAAAATATTAAGGGTTTCAATCAATTTTTAGCGAGTGTTAACTATCGCATCTTAAAATACTTTGATCATGGTCGTTTTGTTAATTTCTATATTCGAGCTAATTAATCCTTATTAATAATTAATTTTTTTCTGTAATTCTTATACAAAAAACTGTAGGGGCAATTGACGAATTGCCCCTATATTTGTAGGTTGGGTTAAGGAACGCAACCCAACTATAGTAGTTTAAAGTTAAGGAAAATCAGGAATTACCCATTTAGGTGGTTCACTGGCTCGCTCTAATCTTTTTTTCATGACTGCTTCTTCTGCAATATTTAACAGATCATCTAAAGAAGTATTGGTAATAAAACTGGTGGTTGATTGCACATATTCTTTATTGGGGCAGTTTTCCCCTAAAATACAGCCGTTGACACAATCAACTTGACAATTTACATTAGTAGCATCCATTTTGCCTACAACCTATCAAGAAATTTACAAATTTTTCTGATTTTAGCAAAATTCGAGCATTCCTAATAGGAAAACTTATGATCAGGGCGATCGCTAGACTACCATTAGGATGCCAAATAAACCAACTAAACCAATCATCAAAACAATGTGAGGCAAATTACCTAAGAGCGGACGCTGACTAATTTTCAATAAGGGAAAAATACTTAAGGGTATGACAGAAAGTATAGTCATTCCCTGTACAAAATTCGCCACTTCTATTCCCCAGGTGAAGGTTGGTACAATTGTATGTAAACCTAAATTTTCAGCGATGATTTGGAAAATTTTACCTGATTCTGTCATGAAAGGATGCAAATAATAGATTAAATTTGCTACTAAAGCCATGGGTAAATAGGCATAAATAATCGTTACATAATCTGGCATTTGGGGATCTAATCTTTCACTGATCTTATGAGTGAGGTAGGTAGCGATCGCCGGTAAACTTAATAGTATGAGGGATATGGGTAAAGCAAATGATAGATGTTGAGAATCTATGGCTAAATCAGCCAGACCAAACCAACCAAGAATTTTTGAAGAATTGTGCATAAACACGCCGCCCAATAGCAATAATAGCAAAAATGCCTCTGCCATAAAACCTCGATGATTTTCTAATAGATCTGCTGCCGGAAAACGTAAATTCAATTGTACAGATCTATTAGGACAAGATTTAACACAGCCCATACATAAAACACAATCCCGATTATTAGATAACTGACCAGGCGGAGAATAGAGGGGGCAACCATGACTATCTTGACCTTCATTCGCTAGAGCTTCCGCAAAATTAACTTTGATGTTATGGGTCGGTTTTTGGCAGGCTTTCACATCACAAAGGGAACCGCATAATTGTTCTGTTGCCCGTAACTCAATCACTGCCAGTTTCGCAAACATACCATTCATGCCACCAATCGGACATAAATAACGACACCATAAACGTCTTTCATATATCTGAGTACAGATGACGGCTCCCGCTGTAATAATTAATAATAACCAGGCGGAAAGATAGGCAGAGTGGGGTAAATCCCAGAGTTTTTCCCACAAATAAATGATTAAAAATCCGCCCCAAACAAACCAGGCTCCCCATTTATTCAGCCATTGACTCGGCCAAGATTTCAATTGATGGGGATAAATCCACTGGGAAATATTGCGTAATAGTTCCCCGGTAATCATGAAGGGACAAACCGCACACCAAAATCTGCCAATAATCGGAAATGCTAATAAATAGACTGGCCACCACCACGCCCAAAATACATTAAGAATTAGGCTTTCTTCTCGCAGAGGTAAACCGACAAAACCTAACACCACCATGATGAGAAAAATTATCATGCTGCCTGCCCAAAAAGGAGCTAACCACAGATCACTGAGAATTAATTTACGTAACCCAGGCAAATATTCCAGCAGATCAATACGGAATTTATTTTTTTTAGATTGCACGGACCATAATACTTGTTCAGTCATCATGGTTTCCGTCATGGGAGTCATTAAAACCGCCCGCTTTAAAATAATTTCCAGTTCGGCTAAATTATCGGGGTAGTCATAACTGACTAAGCGTCTGAGAGCTATTTGACTAAGTTGTAAAACCGGACGGTTTTGTTTTTGACAGATTTTTTTGAGGAAATAGTTAGCAAAATTACCAATATCTTCCCGCCGTTGCACTAAAGAAAATAGTTTAATCCGATGTATGTCAAGGTCATTGGTGTAGATAGCCTGTGGACTTGCTAAAATTAGTCTGACTTGATTAGCACTACTATCAGCTTTTTGCCCTAAAAAATCTAAGAGGCGATCGCCCTCCTGCTTAGTTAATAGGTGAAAATTATTAATTAATAAAGTCCCCTGCTGAAGGTTGGCAATCATGCCAGGGCGATCGCTAGTACCTAATAGAGGATCAATAGTAATCTCACCATTTTCCTTTCTCGGTAATTGACAGCAGTCAACCTCGGCAAAAACCGTATTTTTTAAGCTAGATTGGGAATGAATAAAATTGGCGATAAATGTTTTACCACTGCCTGGTGGTGCTTGCAAGATAATCGGTTTTTCATCGGCGATCGCTTGCAATACTTGTTGAGTCAAAAATTTCGAGGCTTTACTACAACAGGCAGGAATTGCCTGGGATTCCAGATGAACAATGGGGGGATTTGTGCTGATGCAAGAGTAATCTGTTTCAAGCATAGTATTAACTGGTATTAGGTAGTAGTTGATTTAACATCACCTGGGATGATTAAGCAAAATTAGGTTAATAAATGTATTTCTATACTAAACAATATTATTTGTCTTTGCCATGTTTTTATAAAAAATTTAATATTTTATGGATTGTACAAATTCAAGACTGGATAAAAAACCGTAATTTATTTGTAATATAGGGATTTAGAGAAGAAAACTGTTTATAAATAATAATCATTAGCTATGGGATTAGGTATGCAAAATTATTTATACAGTGAATATTATCTCAATATATCTTGAGTCTTGTGTTAATAATGTATAAATAATTTCAGTTTAACAGAATAAAAATAACACCCTTGATATACACCACTTACTAGATTAATCTTGATGATTTTTACCAGTTAATAAAAAGGTTTTCATTGCCCCTTTACCTTTAATATAAATTTCACCCCTTGCCGTAAACAAATAGGTATTTTGGTTATCATCACTATTCAAAATATGATAAGTAGTTTCGGAAAGTTGAATAGTATTAGGTAAACCGTGATATTCCATGCGACTAGCCGTATTCACCGCATCACCCCATAAGTCATAAATAAATTTTTTCTCACCAATTACACCGGCAACCACCGGCCCCGTATTCACACCAATTCTAATACTTAAATCTAAATTATTATTTTGATTAAAAATCTCCATTTCCTTTAACATATCCAAAGCCATATCAGCAATATTCTCTGCGTGATTGACTTGGGGAGCCGGTAAACCACCGACCACCATGTAAGCATCACCAATAGTTTTAATTTTTTCTAAATGATAACGATCTGTGAGATTATCAAAAGCGGAAAATATTTGATTGAGTAAATTGACTAATTCACAGGGTGATATTGTTGCTGATAAATTCGTAAAACCTACTAGATCAGCAAATAATATAGTGACATCGGTAAAATTATTCGCAATATTTTTTTCGCCATTTTTCAATTTTTCGGCAATCGGTGGGGGTAAAATATTTAATAGTAAATCTTCTGATTTTTGTTGTTCTTGCCGTAAAAACTTTTCTGCTATTTTTCGCTGAGAAATTTCTGCATAAATTCGATCATACATTTCCTTAAAAGCAATTAAAACTTCCCCTAGTTCATCATTTCTGACTGTGGAACAGGCATAGAAAGTCAATTCATTTTGATCATGATTTAATGATTCACCCACTGCTTGTAGATCATCTCGCAGTCTTAAGATCGGAGAAATTAGCAATTTGCCTAATACTAACATGGTAAAAAAGGTCACGAAGGCAGAAATAATTAAAACTAAAAGAAATATTCTTAGTTTAAATTGCCATAATTCCTGCTTGACAGACTGGGCTTTCAGCCGGGTAATGAGACTATAATCACTGCTTAGATATTCTGCCGGCCAACCTATATCATAATAGTTTTGATCAGCACTGAATTTTCTTTGAATATGCAGAGGTTTGTGAGAAGATTGGAAGTTTGCCACATCCAGATCAGGTGCATCTCCTACCTGACAGATAATTTTGCCTTTTTGATCAAAGATAATTGTCCCCAAAATCAGGGTGTTTTCGGTTAATTTATTTACTTTATCTTGTAAATCTTTGGCTGAAATTTGTGTTTGAGTAAGACGAGTGATCGAACTAATAATTGCTCCCGATACATCTTCCAACTGTATTAATAATTCTCTTTGTCTTCTCACATAGGAAGGAATAAAAATAATAATTTCAATAACGACAATACTAGCAAATACAGCAAAAACTATTTTGCGTGAAAGACGGGATTGAAAACATTGGAAAATCAGAAATAGCTGTTTTTTAATATTCATTAGCAAAGGAAAATTTTATATGGGTTTGAACAATAGGGAGTGAGACACTCCCACTCCAAATATTTAATACACCCTTAATATTGATCTAATATTCTCTAATATTGATCTATAAATTATCCAAATTACACATTAAAACGGAATAATAAAACATCTCCTTCCTGCACAATATATTCCTTGCCCTCACTTCTAACTAATCCTTTTTCCTTGGCCGCACTCATGGAATTAGTAGCAATTAAATCTTTGTAAGCAACCGTTTCTGCCCGAATAAAACCCCTTTCAAAATCAGAGTGAATTACCCCCGCCGCTTGAGGGGCAGACATTCCAGCAATAATCGTCCAGGCTCTGGCTTCTTTCGGACCAGTGGTGAAATAGGTTCTTAAACCTAATAGATGATAGGTTGCCCGAATCAAAGATTTTAAACCACCTTCCGATACTCCGAGGGAAGCTAGAAAATCTTGTCTTTCCTCCAGCGGTAACTCTACTAATTCTGATTCTACTTGAGCAGAAACAATGACCACTTCGGCATTTTCCTGTTGGGCGATCGCCTTGACTTTTTCCACAAAATCATTACCAGTAGCTAAATCATCCTCATTCACATTAGCCGCATAAATAATTGGTTTTTGCGTCAATAAACCCAGAGGTTTAATTAATAATTGTTCTTCTTCACTCAATACTATTTGGCGGGCGGGTTTCCCTTCATTTAAAACAGGTAATAATTTTTCTAATACTTCTAATTCAGCCTGCGCCTCCTTATTATTTTTCGCCTGTTTACGAGTTCGCTCAATTTTCTTTTCTACTTGCGATAAATCCGCCAAAGTTAACTCTAAATTAATTATCTCAATATCCCTGGCTGGATCAACTGAACCCGCTACATGAATAATGTCATCATTTTCAAAACATCTCACCACTTGGACGATCGCATCAACTTCCCGAATATGAGACAAAAATTGATTACCTAAACCTTCCCCCTGACTAGCTCCTTTCACCAAACCAGCAATGTCCACAAATTCCATACGGGTGGGAACTATTTGGGCCGAATTAGAAATCTTAGCTAATACTTCTAAGCGTTCATCAGGAACAGCCACCACCCCAACATTTGGTTCAATGGTACAGAAGGGAAAATTAGCAGCTTGGGCCTTAGCATTAGCAACTAAGGCATTAAATAAGGTGGACTTACCAACGTTGGGTAATCCGACAATTCCGGCTCTCAGCATAATTTATTGTAATTTCTTAACTTAATTATGCTACCTTATCAAATTAGTTTTCAGTTATAAACTATTTCTAGTATCAGGTTGCATTAGCTAAATATTGTTTTGTCATTTTTTTACTTAGGAGAATTTTCTTCATGTTATCCAAGTTTTTGTTCAAATCAATTGCTATTGTTGGTACAGGTTTATCATTAATAACTTTTTCTACCTCAAAAGTTTTAGCTGATGAAATCAATATTTCAGTTATTAATAATAGTGGTAAAGAGATGACTGCTGTTTATATTTCAGCACCAGATCAAGACGATTGGGGTGAAAATGAACTAGATGAAGCAGTGGCTGATCGTGACAAGGTTGATTTTAGTTGGGATCAGGCAGATTACGGTGGCTCAGATGCTGGCTGTATCTTTGATGTGCGGGCAGAATATTCTGATGGTAAGTCAACTGATTTAGATAAAAAGGATCTTTGCAAAGAAGCATCTTTGAATTTTAACTAAGTTTTAGTTTTATATTAAGGATTTTCTTGCTAGTACAGTAGGGGCAATTCATGAATTGCCCCTACTATCTTAGAATGAAAAGTGCTATGTATATTGACAGAAATTAAATATATTCATTGGGATAGGCATACCAACCGGCTCCTTCATATTGGAAACCGGGAAAATAATTAATTACTGCTTGTTTATTTTCATCCGTACCCGTAAAGAAATGAACTGGCGTACCCGTTACCCTGGAGGCTTCTTGATTGTAGAAACGATGAATAGCTACAGTCTCATCGGTTTGGGCAGATTCTGGGAAAGCATGGAAAGCAATACCATCACTCGCTAATACGGGATAATTACCAGTAATTAAGTCCGGTTCCTGAAAACTATAAAAATAGGTTTGGGTGGTTTGATTTTGATAACGATAGACTGGTAATGCACCGGCTGTATTCGCAACGGGGGTATCAAATTCATTACCTTCATAATCATACCGCTCAGGATTGTTTAAACGGTCTCGGATTTCTGTTTGATTGGCTGTGAAAAAATGGGCGTTGGTTTGTTTATCCCAAAATCTTATGACATTTTCGCCGGTAATTGGGTCGGGTGGGGGATTTGTCTCGTTATCAATTTCCCCGGTATTCATGTATATGCGATTAATAGTATTGCTACTATTACTATCCGTGACTAATATATCTAATTTGTCATCACCATTAATATCTTGCCAGTCTAATGCAGCATCTAATCTTAATTTCACGGAACTTTCTGGCGTGAAATTTTCTCCTGTATTCCTATATAGTTTTGTCGTGCGATCGCCCGATGCTATGACCAAATCAGGTCTATTATCATCATTATAATCTATTAATTCGGACACCCTGAGATCATCACCTGTTGGCAATTGCAGAGAAGTATCCTGGATAAAACCATTACCTGTATTTTTATACAGTGCAACCAGCACATTATCCTCATTCCCCCAGCCAGATAATAACAGATCAGGTTTAGAGTCATTATTATAATCAACAAATTTTGATAAACCAGAAGCTACCCCCGGTAAAATAACAGAATTATTTTCTTCAAAGCCATTATCTGTTTTTTTATACAGTTTGCTCACTTTCAAATAATCCTGTACACCTGTCACCAAAAAATCAAGTTCTCCGTTATTATCGTAATCAGCCCACGACACAATATTGTTAGGAAAATAAGAATTGCTATAGAGAGTCAGATCGCCATCTTCTATAAAAGTATTACCTATATTTTTATAGAATTTATGGGTTGTGGCAGTACCTTCCTGATTAATGACAAAGAAATCAGGTTGAGAATCATTATTGTAATCTAACCATTGTGATGGACCAAAATAGTTAGAGGTAGGTAGGGCAATCGATGTTTTAGGTTGCCAACCCGTTCCAGTATCTTCATACAAACTAATATTAGTTAGAGGAGGATTATCATAACTAGTATTCGTTACTGCTAAAAAGTCAATTTTTGAGTCTTGATTATAATCAACCCAGTCTAAATAACTATAATTTCCATTGGGTAATGTGCCGTATTCAGTAAAACCACTACCTGTATTTTTATAAAGTTTGCGACTGGTAATATAAGCATCATAACCACTTAATACATAATCTTGTTTTTCATCGTTATTAAAATCTAGCCATTGCACTCCACCATGACGAAAACCTGGCATAGTTAATACAACTGAAGTATCTTCAACAAAAGTATTACCTGTATTTTTATAGAGTTTATTAACTTCAATAAAAGGTTCTATGACATCAGGATAACCAGCACTATCTGCCCAACCAGACAAAAAGAAATCCGGTTTTGAGTCATTATTGTAATCAAACCATTTAGGTAAACCACCTGATACTTGAGGTAATTGCACAGAGGTATCAGCAATAAAACCAGCACCTGTATTTTTATAAAGTTGACTAATAGCTGTTTCAAAACTAAGACTGTCACCTATCCAACCATTTAACAGAAAATCCGGTTGGGAATCATTGTTGTAGTCTTGCCAGGCAACCCTTCCCCAAGTATTAGGTAATGTAATGGAAATATCTTCTCTAAATGTAGCAGCCATGGTTTTTCTCCTATTTAGCCTATTAAATATTAACTTTAATCAATAGCTATAAATTTTTATCCTAAAAAATATAAAGATATTAATTTATTATTAAGTAATTGATACATTATAACGACTAATAACCTATATTATTAGTTCCCATTAATATTACTCGTTTAATATTTTTTGATTGGGGGTTGTACCAACAGGGTTATAGGCTATTATGCAAAATCAGGATAAAAAAATTATAATTTGTATGAAACTAATAACAATTAATTATCGTCTAGCCAATCAAGTATAGACCTGCTTACTATTAAGTTAATTAATAAATCCCTAATACACAGGCAATCTAACTAATAAAATTTATCTAAATATTTATATAAATCCGGCACACTTTCCCCTAAATATTGCCTTGTGACTTTGATTATCAGAAAAAGGCATAATAGATTAAAACTATTAGTTTCTCATCAAAGAATAAAATTTTCTCACTAAAAATAAAAACGGGTTAGCTTTCCGGATCGCTTAATTCTAATTGGAAAGGTGTATCACAAGCTCATAGGTATATTAATACCGAGAGTTTCATCAATATGATCACTCATTAGTTAGAACAATAACTAATTGAAGTTATCGCTTTCATACAAAAAAACATTTATTTTAGCCCAAAACTTTGCAGTGATTGGGAACAGAGTATTATTGTCAATTTTGACAGGAGTAATAAAAATGGTAGATTTCATATATGAAAAAACTCAAGATGATCTGTTATTAGACGATGAAGAATTAAGACAAGCATCGCAGGTTAGTATTGTTTCTGATGTTAATATCGGTAATGTTAGCAGTGGTAGTATTAGTGGCGTGAAATATAATGATGCTAATACTAACGGTGTATTAGATCAGGGAGAATTTGGTTTAAGTAATATTACCCTTTTCCTTGATCAGAATAATAATAATAATTTGGATACTGGGGAAATATCAGCGGTGACTAATTCTGCCGGTGGTTACTTTTTTGGTAACTTATCCCCTAATACTTACACTGTGCAGGAATTACCTCAACCTGGTTTAGCAATGACGACTCCGCCGCCAGTGGTGACGATCAATACGGGTGATAATCGCACTATTAATATTGGTAATGTCAGCACTTTGGGTAGTATTAGTGGCACGAAATTTATTGATAGTAATACTAATAGCATTTTTGACCCAGGAGAAAGCGGGCAACCAGATGTCACCCTCTATTTAGATACTAATAATAATAGTTCACCGGATAGCAACGAACCGATGACTATGACTAATCCTGACGGTCAATACTTTTTTAGTAACTTAAACCCGAATATTTACACCCTGCGAGAAATTGCTCCCAATGGTTTTACCCCCACTACTATTCCGCCGGTGATTAATTTGCGATCGCAGGAAAATTTGACTAATATTAATCTCGGTAATATTAATCCTCTGGCTAGTATTAGTGGGACAAAATTTGCTGATAGTAATGCTAATGGTATATTAGACGAGGGAGAAGTTGGCATTGCTAATTTTAATATTTACCTAGATATTAATAATAATAGTAGTTTAGATACTGGCGAACCTAATGCTATGACCAATGCAGCCGGTGGCTATAGTTTAAATAATTTAACCCCCGGTCTTTACACTGTGCGGGAAGTTCCTCAGCCCAACTTTTTCCAAACTACTGCATCTCCGGTAGTTAATTTACGACCAGGCGAGAGTGCTAATAATATTAATATTGGTAATCATAATCCTTTAACTGGGATTACTGGGATTAAATTCCAAGATTATAACCGCAATGGCACAATTGATTTTGGTGAACCCGGTTTACCTAATTTCCAACTTTATCTTGATCTAAATAATAATAGTACGTTGGAAGCGAATGAACCACAAACTCTCACTAATTCTGATGGTAGTTACGCTTTTGCAGATTTACCGCCTAATAGTTATACCCTGCGGGAAATTCAACAACCCGGTTTTATTCAAACTACCCCCGATCCTACTGTCAATTTAACCCCTGGTTTAATCCTGAATAATGTGAATATTGGTAATATTAATGCGATCGCCAGTATTAGCGGGGTGAAATTTAATGACACTAATGTGAATGGTCTATTAGATGAAGGGGAAACAGGTTTAGCTGGGGTTAATATTTACCTAGATGTCAATAATAATAGTTTCCTCGATGGCGATGAACCAGCCACTACATCCAGTGCTGATGGTCGTTTCTTCTTTGGCAATTTATCACCGAAAACTTACACAGTTAGAGAATTACCTGTACCTGAATTTGTCCAAACTAACCCCTCACCCGTCATTGATTTACAAGTAGGGCAGAGTATTACTGATGCTAATATTGGTAACGTCAGTGGTCGGGGTAGTATTAGTGGGGTGAAATTTAGTGATATTAATACTAACGGTGTATTAGACGAAGGCGAAGTTGGTTTAAGTAACTTTACTATTTACCTGGATACTAATAACAATAATATTCTCGATACGAATGAACCTAATACCGTGACTGATACTGGTGGAGTCTATAAATTTGATGGTTTATCACCCTATTCCTACAGTGTGAAAGAAGTACCCCAACCCGGTTTTATTCAAACTACTCCTAATCAGTTTGTGAATATGACTCCTGGTTTAAATTTAACTGATGTGAATATTGGTAATCAGAAAATTATTGGCAGTATTGGCGGGGTGAAATTCCAAGATTTTAATAATAATGGTGTGGTGGATCCGGCTGAACCAGGTTTACCAAATGTCACCCTCTATCTGGATATGAACAATAATAATAATCTGGATGGGGATGAAGCAAGAACTATTACTAATTCTGATGGTAGCTATTCCTTCCAAGGTTTACCCGCTAATACTTACACCGTGCAAGAAGTACAACAACCAGGAATGTTTCCTACCGCTAATCCTCCCGTTGTAGAATTAGCTGCCGGTGAAGATGTGATTGGTGTAAATATTGGCAACAATAACGCCGTCGGTAATATTAGCGGCGTGAAATTCTATGACAATAACGCTAATGGTTTATTAGATAATGGGGAATTTGGTTTAAGTGATGTAACCATTTACTTAGATCAAAATAATAATCAATCCCTTGACACAGACGAACCCGCTACAATTACTAATCCCGATGGTCGTTATTTCTTCGGTAATTTATTACCCAATACCTATCATGTACAGGAAGTAGAAAAACCGGGTTTAACTCGAACGACACAAGAATTAACATACGATCTGCAAGTTGGTCAGAATATTGATAACGCTAATATTGGTAACGTTAACTCAATTGGCAGTATTAGTGGTACAAAATATCAGGATAATAATGGTAATGGTCTGCGAGAAATCGGGGAACCAGGTTTAGGTAATGTCACCCTATTTCTTGATGATAATCAGAATAGTATTCTTGATAATTCAGAAGTCAGCACCGTCACCGATAATAATGGTAATTTCTTCTTTGCAGATTTACAACCAGATACCTATACTATTCAAGAAATTACGCCCCCCGGTTTTACTAATACACCAGCTACAGTCATCACTTTAAATACTGGTGAAAATATCAGCGGTGTAGAAATTGCCAATACTCCCGCCGATTTAGGTAGTATTAGCGGTGTGAAATTCTTAGATAGTAATAGTAACGGTATGCTAGATCCAAATGAAACCGGCTTAGGAGATTTCACGCTTTACCTCGACACGAATAATAATAATTTCCCTGATACCAGTGAACCGCAAACTATTACCGCCTTTGATGGTAGTTATTTCTTAGGTGGTTTACCTGATAATCTGTATCCGGTGAAGGAAGTACAAAAATCTGGTTTTGTCTCAACTACTGCTGATCCGATGGTGACTATCACTAATGGTGCAGATATTGCCAATCTGAATATTGGTAATAAATATACCCCCGGCAGTATTAGTGGCGTGAAATTTAACGATAGTAATCGGGATGGTTTATTAAATGCCGGTGAAGTTGGTTTAAGTGGTTTCCAGATTTACCTAGATACTAATAATAATCAGGTATTAGAGGCAAATGAACCCAGCACTATTACCGATGGTTTAGGTAATTATGTATTCACAGGTTTACCGGCTGGTAATTATATTCTCAGGGAATTACAGCAACCTGGTTTCACCCAAACTACCCCTGATTTCTTTATCACTCTCACACCAGAAGCACCCGTAGTATTCAATACTGGTAGTGTTAATAACAATTTACCAGTATTAGGCAGTAATACGGTCAGTACTATTAGTCGTCTGATGTAATCAGATTAATAATAACAAGTAGGGGCAATTGATCAATTGCCCCTCTTTTAATAGGTTTAAATATTAATTTCTAATTAAAACCCACATTCTGCAAGTATTATTAACCTTGTGAATTTTGGGTTTCGTGCCTCAACCTAACCTACTAATACCTATCAAACAAATTTACCACTTTTTATAAGGTAAAAACTTACCAGACATAGTAACTTGCACCCGATCGCCCTTTGGGTCTGCAACTTTATCTACTTCCATGGTAAAGTCAATAGCACTCATAATACCATCGCCAAATTTTTCTTGAATCACATCTTTCAAAGGTATTCCATACACCTGCATAATTTCATAAAAACGATAAATAAAAGGATCAGTAGGAATTACAGGATCTAAACAACCTTTGATCGGCGGTATAGTTAACTCTTCAGCCAACTCAGGAGATAATCCTAAAGCCTCAACTAACTTTTTTGCTTCCGTTTCATCAGCAGTAGCTTGACGATAAATCATCGCTGCAATCCAAACTTCATCACGTCCTAAAATTTTTTCTAAATCAGCAAAAGTAACACCCTTAGCTTTTTTTGCACTCAATAAAGTTTTTGTGATGTCTGCAATAGTCATGATTTATTCACCTTAATCAAATTGTTGTTAATGACTTAATTACTTAGTTTTAGCAATTTGTATAGACATATTAAACGGGTTTATCAGGATATATTTTGTATGTTTTGATACTTATTTCTAATAGCACTGAGGGTTGGGTTGAAGAACGAAACCCTACCTACTATTATTTTACCGACAAATTATCATTACAAATTATCATACTGAGAACAATGCAACATTAAATAATCCCAAAAAGTATGAGCTACTACCGATAAATTTTTTCCGTGTAAATAAGCCACATACCAATTCCGCTCAATCGGAAAATTTTGTACATCTAATACTGTTAATTGTTCTCCCAAATTGTAACAACGAATATTATCATCACCAGGTACAATATCTTGGGTTAGTTGCACAGGTATTTCTGAAAATAGAGTGTGGCGAGATAATACTGATAAACCTAAACCACCTGCGATCGCCTGTTTAATCGCTTCATTACTGCCTAATTCTAGGCGAACTCTAATATCAACCCGATTTCTCGTAAATAATTTACGGATGGCTTCCCTCGTACCAGAACCCATTTCCCTTAAAATAAAAGGTTCATCTTGTAATCTTTTCAGCGGAATATTCCGCTCTTTGGCTAAAGGATGATCGGCTCTGGCAATTACCACTAAAGGATTACCCATAAAAGCCTCTGTATATAAATCAATATCATCTGGTAACTGACTTAAAATATATAAATCATCTAAATTAGCTTCCATTCTTTTGCGCATTTCTTCATGGTTAATTACCTGTAAAGCCACGTCAATGCCGGGATATTCTCGACAAAAAGCCCCTAATAGGCGAGGAATAAAATATTTAGCGGTGGTGACAACGGCTAATTTTAATTTACCCTGTTTCATACCTCCCCAATCAGCAATTTTCATTTCCAAGTTATCTAATTGTTGGAAAATTATCCGACAAGTGCTTAATAATTCTTCTCCTGCCTGGGTTAAATATAATTGTTTGCCTATTTGTTCAAATAAAGGAAAACCCAAGGTATTCGTCAAATTTTTCACTTGACTAGAAACACTTGGTTGGGTAATCATTAATTCTTGGGCGGCTTTGGTAAAACTACCATGATGTGCCACCGTGGCGAAAACTCTTAATTGGTGTAAAGTAGCCTGAATCAAATATTTATCTCCCTAAGTTATTAAAATTATTAATTGATAAATCTCTTCTTTCACTATATGACGGTCTTATTTGAATTTTGATATTTTTCAAATTTCAGCTTTGCTGGGAGGCGATTGATTAATCGCCCCGTCACGCAACCTATTTAAGATCACCATTAAGTTAGGAAGTAAAATATTAAAATTTTTTTGTATTAAATTATTGTATCTGAAATATTGCAATAAAAATCATGTGCAAGTAATTATGCACCAATATCTTGAGATATTGATTAATTGCTACTGCGGTATATGGTTAATCATACCGAGAAAATACGTAGGTATTATCAGCAATTCTGATTAACAAATTGCGTTAGCTCTGGCATGGGAATAATTCACTATCTCACTTGATTGTTGTTTGATAGTCGTTTGATTATCACCTAATTAATAGCGTACCCAAAAGTCAATTTTCGGTAAATCCGCATTAAAAATAATAGAGACAACTTCTTGCGGTTCCATGGTGACTGGTTGGGGAGAGGTGACAAATACTGTACCAGCTCCCACCGCAGCTCCTGCCAGCAAACCAAAACCAGACATACCTGTCAGCAATAGTAAACCTAAACCACTCAGCGTACTTACTCCTGTCATCGTCAAAGGATTTACTTCCCGCTCACCAGGTAGCCAATCAGATTGAGCAGAAATCGGAATACTACGGCCATTTATATAAATAGCTCTAGCAATAAAACGACTTTGTTTTCTCTCTGTTTCAAAACCACCAATCACAGGCGTATTGGCAGGAACAATCATATTACCGGCTTGATCGACAATGGGATTCTGTAAAACCATCACCTCCTGCCATTCCACCCCTTTCGGTAAGCGAATATCTTTTTCCCTAGGAAAAATCAAATTGAGACTATCACCTTTTCTCACTAACAAGGATGCGGCTATATTACCGGAACCAGATGGCAAAGGTTGTCCATAAGTAATACTGACGGGATTCATCGGAGTAGTTTGCGGGGGCAGGGAAGTATTATTAGCTGGTGCAATATATGCCTGATTATCAGATTGCATGATATTAGATGGAGATAAACCACTATTAACCGGCGGTGGTTCCACATTATAGGTATTCGTCATGGCTGGAGCCTCTGGTAAAGTCGTATCTCCCACCACCGGATCAGGTGATTTATCTCCTATCGAATTAATAGTATTGACAATTGGTACATTCACCTGCCCGTCCCGATCTGTCTGAATATTAATAATAGCTATCGAGCGATCCAAACCAGGTACATCATTATTTAAAACTGAGGGATTAGTGGGGCGGGGTATTAAAAGAGCATTATCATTACCTGTTTTTTTGCTATCTGGTGGCAGATTAATACCATTAGTAAAAGATGGTTGATTATTTGTATCGGGCTGAATTACCACTGGCTCCATATTAAAAGTATCCGGGCTAGGAGCATTTGCCACAGCAGAAATATTCGGATCAATAGCTAAATTTAATTGCCAACTATTATTGATCGCCCGCTTTAACTCAATCTGAGATTCTGATAAAACCACTCCCGGCGCAAAATCAATGATTACCTCTGCCCGTTGCGGGCCTGTTTCTGATAAACGTACCCGTCGCACTAAACCGTCCGGGTAAAGTTCTGTAACGTTAGTTCCTACTTCCGTCTCTGGTAGTTGCAAAATCAAACGCAGGGGATTTGCTTCCAAAGAATATTTGGGGGTAGTACCACTCGGTAAAGTAAATTCTAACTGATAAGATTCTGGATCAAATAACCAATTAGTGAGGGGAGCGGCCCCAACCCCTGGTATCCAATAGAACAGCAGAGCTATTGCACCAATTAATTTACTGCTTTGTCGTAACCAATAACTTTTTTTATTTATTTTTCTATTTATCTTATTCATAGTCACATACTGATGATGATAATTTGTGCCATTATATCTTAGTGTTAATTAATAAAAATGCACTGTCGCTATTTTCACGCCGGTGAAACAGATCAACGGTAATTTAAGTAATTTAATTGTCAACTAAAAAACAACCATCTATTTTCCAGCTACCATCCGGTTGTTTTTCCATTAAATAAGTAGCTTTGAGCAAATTTCCTAGAGTATTCAATAGCCAAACCATTTGGGCCGGTTGTCCCTCAATCATGATTAACTCATCAAATAAGACAGAACGAGGACAATAAATAGCCGGGTAAGAAATTTTGACCATATTCATAAAATCATCGGCAGTTTTAAATTTATATTTAATGCCTAAACTCGCAAAGCTAAAAGCAACTTTGGCATCCTCCTGTTGGAATGCCATAATTTGCTGTTCAATAACTGAGCGGATCGCCAACCGATCATTTTCTGTCAGAGGCATAATAATTTTGATTTTTATCTTTATTTAATATTTGTCGCTAACTGTGCAAAATACCAGAGTATAAAAAATCATCAGTACGTGTAACTAATTCAGCAAATCCGCAGGGGAATATAACTGCACCTATCTTAATATATTTCCCTATATAGAAATATTAATCTCTGCCAAGTTTCTATGGCCACGATGGTTTTGATGACTCATCATATATATGATTAATTCTTTTTAGTTAGTGATCGGCAATAAATGTAGTTATACTTATCTGCATACCGACTGAAATTTATGGGTTTGTCCTAACAATTGGAATGATAAATAAAAATTAGGGATTTTCATATATATATTTAATTAATTAGTTTTAAAAAAATTTAGTCACTAATGTAAAATAGATTAGTGAATATGGTATTGTAGTAACAACGTCCATTCCATATATTTGTCTATTAATTTGCAAAATATTACAGGAGGTAATACTTATGCCTAAACCACCAAGAAAACCACCAACAATTAAAAAATTAGACAACCCCACACCCTTAATAGGTAAGTCTTTATTACATAAAGTCAAACAATTAGGTAATGTTTCCCGGCGAGAAACTGCCAAGGCTTGTGGTTATTATCGCTTTGCGGATGACGGGCAAATTCGGATCAACTTAAATGAATTCTATGATGCCCTTTTAGATGCTAAAGGTGTCACTTTAAGCCCAGAAGGTGCGAAGGATGGGCGGGGCAAAACTGCTACTTATAAGGCCTCAGTTCAGAAAAATGGTCAGTTGGTAATTGGTGCCCATTATACCCAGGCAATGGGTTTAAAAGCGGGTGACGAATTTGAAATTAAGTTAGGTTACAAACATATTCACTTAGTCAAGATCGAATTAGATGAAAATGGTGATGATCAATTTGATTCTGATGAAGAATAAATTATCAAATATCTCTGATTTTCCCTTAGTCAATTAATCCGGCCTGACAGAAATCGCTAATTTACTGTTTGCATCCCACTAATTGATCAAAATATAATTTTTTGACTAATAATGATTACCCTTAGAAAAATCTAGGGGTAATTTTTTATGAATTTTTGATAACTCATCGCCTAAATTCGCCTCTAGGAAAATCTAGGGGAATTTTTCTTTCAGAATTGCGTGGTATTCTGATGAAATATGTGGTCAAATTTGATCATGTTTTTGGCCCTAATACAGATCATGCACAGGTGTGAATTATGCAAACAAACTACTTAGATGACAATCTTGCTGGGGGAAATTTGATCTCTACCACTGATCAGGTTCAGGTGCAGGTGGAAGATGATCGGACTGGTACTAGTCCTGAGACGATTAAGCGGGCGATCGCTGATAATCTTTACTATATTCAGGGAAAAAATGAGTCTTTTGCTAGTGCTTATGATTACTATATGGCGTTAGCATTCACAGTGCGGGATAGATTATTAAATCGTTGGTTAGCGACAAGTGAAAAGTATTTTCAAGATCAAGTCAAAGTTGTTTATTATTTATCAGCCGAGTTTTTGTTAGGCCGCTTATTAACCAATAATTTAGTGAATGTGGGTTGTTGGGAAACCGCAAAAGAAGTATTAGACAAAGTGGGTTTAGATATTTATAATATTCTCAATGAGGAGCCAGAACCCGGTTTAGGTAATGGTGGTTTAGGTAGATTAGCCGCTTGTTTTCTTGACTCTTTAGCCACTTTGCAAATACCAGCGATAGGTTATGGTATTCGTTATGAGTTTGGTATTTTTAATCAGTTAATCAAAGAAGGTTATCAAGTTGAGCAACCCGATAAGTGGTTAAATTTAGGTAATCCTTGGGAAATTCCCCGTTTAGAAGAAAAAGTAGAAGTGAAATTGGGCGGACATACAGAAGCCTACATGGATAAGGATGGTCGTTATCGGGTGAAATGGGTGCCGGCTCGGACAGTATTAGGGGTTCCCTATGATATGTTAGTGCCTGGTTATAATGTGACGACGGTGAATACTCTGCGGTTGTGGAGTGCTAGGGCAAGTAATGAATTTGATTTTCAGGTATTTGATTCAGGCGATTATAGTCGGGCGGTTGCCGAAAAAACTCTCTCTGAGAATATTTCTAAGGTGCTTTACCCCAATGATAATACTTTCCAGGGGCGACAATTACGTTTAGAACAACAATATTTCTTTGTCACTTGTTCACTGCAAGATATTATTCGGGATCATTTAAGACGCAATGAGGATTTAACGAATTTACATGAGCGGGCTGCTATTCAGTTGAATGACACCCATCCTTCTATTGGTATTGCGGAGTTAATGCGTCTTTTGGTAGATGAACATAATATTGAGTGGGAAACAGCTTGGGGTGTGACGGTCAAGTGTTTTGGTTATACGAACCATACCTTATTGTCAGAAGCCTTAGAGAAATGGCCGGTCAGTTTATTTGGTACTTTATTACCCCGTCATTTAGAAATAATTTATGAAATTAATCGCCGTTTCTTAGAATTATTAAAGGAACGTTATCCCGGTGATGCCGGTAGATTAGCCAGAATGTCTTTAATAGAAGAAGGTACGGATAAAAAAATTCGCATGGCTAATTTAGCTTGTATTGGTTCCCACATGGTGAATGGGGTGGCGGCTTTACACAGTCAATTATTAAAAACTGATGTATTACGTGATTTTTATGAGCTATGGCCGGAACGTTTTACGAATATGACGAATGGGGTGACTCCTAGACGCTGGTTATTGTGTAGTAATCCTCGGTTAGCGAATCTGATTACTGCCAAAATTGGTCAGGAGTGGATTACTAATTTAGATGAATTAAAAAGGTTAGAGCCTTTGGTGGCAGATGATAATTTTCGGCAGGAATGGCGACAAATTAAACAGGCAAATAAAATGGATTTAGCAAGTTATATCCAAAATACGATGGGTATTAAAGTTAATCCAGAATCTTTATTTGATATTCAGGTGAAGCGTTTACATGAATATAAACGGCAGCTTTTGAATGTCATGCACATTATCACTTTGTATAATCGGATTAAGCGCAATCCCCAAATAAATATTGTGCCTCGCACGTTTATTTTTGGGGCAAAAGCTGCTCCTGGTTATGTCATTGCTAAATTAATTATTAAGTTAATTACTGCTGTCGGTGATGTGGTAAATTGTGACCCAGATGTGGGCGATCGCCTGAAGGTAGTATTCATCCCCAATTTTTCTGTATCCTTAGGGGAAAAAATTTATCCAGCCGCTGATCTATCGGAACAAATTTCTACAGCAGGGAAAGAGGCTTCTGGTACAGGTAATATGAAATTCTCTTTGAATGGAGCCTTAACTATTGGTACGTTAGATGGTGCTAACGTGGAAATTCGGGAAGAAGTGGGGGCAGAAAATTTCTTCCTATTTGGGTTAACGGTGGATGAGGTAAAAGCCTTGAAAAATCGAGGTTATAGACCGGGTGAATACGTTAATAATAATGCGGAATTACGGGCCGTATTAGAGCGGATTAATTCTGGTTATTTTTCCATGGGTAATCCGCAATTATTTGAGCCAATCATCCAAGGTTTATTGAATAGTGATGAATATATGCACTTAGCTGATTATCAGTCCTATATTGATATGCAGGCACAGGTCGATCAAGCCTATTTAGATCAGGATTATTGGACGAAATTATCAATTCTCAATGCTATTAGAATGGGTAAGTTTTCTTCTGATCGGACAATTCAGCAGTATTCTCAAGAAATTTGGCATATTGATCCTGTAACCATTGATATGGAAGAATACAATCAACATCATGCTGGTTTGAAAATGAAGTGTAAAATTTAGGTTATTCCACAAGACAGTAGGGGCAATTCATGAATTGCCCTACGTTGGTGAAGCAGATTATGCGTGTGTTACTTCAGATTTTTCTGTGTAAAAATACCTTATATTTTGCAAATATCATGACAATTTTTTAATTTAATCGTTCATCAAATTTTTGGTGAACTATTAAACAACGGAAGCCTTTTCTCTCTGTCTGATCCGACCGTGGGGCAATTCGTGAATTGCCCCTACTGGTTGGGGGTTTTATCACATAAAATTTTTGGTGAATTTTTCGTAAAATATCGCCGAAAAATTAAATACTTTTCTTCTTAATATCAACCCGCCGAGATGACTGCCAATTAATCCCCCATCCCACTACAAATAGAATCAACTGCAAATTTTCCCAGCTAGATGCTAATTTGCTATATTGGGAGCGAATTTGAGCAGTATTTTTTTGCCGTTCAATCAAAAACTCAGAACTCTGATTAAGAATATCAGGAGTATTTTCAATCAGTGATAATAAACTTTGGTTGAACTGGATTAACCGTCGCCTCACCCGCCAAAATTGCCAGGTCAAATACCAACAGAGGAGGCAAATTAAAATATTAATTCCTAATACTGCTAACCACATATCTCAAAATAAGAAAAATACCCGCATCTCTGACGAAACCGGGTATTTTGAATGTTTATTTGATTTGATGCCAGGAGGCGGGCTTGAACCGCCGACACGAGGATTTTCAGTCCTCTGCTCTACCGACTGAGCTATCCCGGCACAGTTGTTGGTTTTTTCTCAACGATTAATAATACTAACAGCACATAGGGAATTTTGGCAAGTCTTTTTTTAAACTTTCTTACAGACAGATTTTTTCACCAATTGATCAGCCTTTCAGAATATTGGGCCGTTTAATCAGACAGTAATTATTGAGAAAATTAAAAATATTAATATTTTGATTTCAATTTTTGATTTTGCTTTAGAAAATATAAGATTGTCCTTGATTATCAAATTTCCCGAAAAATCTATCAGAAAAAATACCCCGCTTATGTTACCCTAGTAAAGTTGTTTAAAATCGCACATCTAGGTTTCGGGTGATCTTCATAGAAATTTTAGAAACTAAATTAAGTCAAATTAATTGAGTCATCTAACATTATTTATCAAGAAAAGATACCTATTTGGAGGATTAACCCGAATACAAGGAGAAAAAAATATGCCAGTCGTATCATTGGCGCAATTGTTAGAATCAGGAGTACACTTTGGTCACCAGACCAGAAGATGGAATCCTCGCATGGCCCCCTATATTTTTGCTGAACGCAATGGGGTACATATTATTGACTTGGTGCAAACCGCTGAACTGATGGAAGACGCTTATGAATATGTCAGAAGTGCATCAGAACAGGGTAAAAAGTTTTTATTTGTAGGTACTAAACGCCAAGCTGCCGGCATTATTGCCCAAGAGGCCAAGCGTTGTGGTGGTTATTATATTAACCAACGTTGGTTGGGTGGAATGTTAACTAACTGGTTGACTATTAAAACCAGGGTAGAACGTCTGAAAGAATTAGAGCGGATGGAAGAAACCGGCGCTTTGGATTTACGTCCGAAGAAAGAGGCTTCTGTTTTACGACGGGAATTAGCCAAACTGCAAAAATATTTGGGTGGGATTAAAACCATGCGTCGGGTGCCTGATATTGTCATCATGGTGGATCAACGGCGGGAATATAATGCAGTATTGGAATGTCATAAATTAAAAGTTCCCATTGTTGCTCTTTTGGATACCAATTGCGATCCGACTCAGGTTGATGTACCTATTCCCGCTAATGATGATGCTATTCGTTCCATTAAGTTAATCATTGGTAAATTAGCAGATGCTATTTATGAAGGTCGTCATGGTCAGTTAGAATCAGTTGATGAATACGCCGAATACGAAGATGAGTTAGAAGAAATGGAAGAAGATGGGGAAAATTATGTTGATGATTCAGAAGAAGAATCAACCGAAGGTTAATTGATCACTGCCTTTTCCCTTTTATAGTGAATATAGCGGTTTTCATCCTGGGGTAGTAGGGGCAATTCATGAATTGCCCCTACGATCAGTTTATTAACAGATGCTTGTACATCGATAGGTGGCAATTGGCTATACTAAAGAGATTTTCACTCTAGGGTGAAAATCTCTTAAAATATAAATAAAATCAGAATTAATTCAAGGAAAAACAAAATGGCGGATATATCTGCACAATTAGTAAAAGAACTGCGCGAACAAACCGGCGCAGGCATGATGGATTGTAAAAGAGCCTTAAAAGAAAATAATGGCGATAAGGAAAAAGCGGCTGAGTGGTTACGACAAAAGGGTATTGCTTCTAGTAATAAAATGATGGATCGGGTTGCCACAGAAGGTTTAGTGGATAGTTATATTCACACTGGTGGTCGCATCGGTGTATTAGTGGAAGTAAATTGTCAAACTGACTTTGTGGCTCGTAATGAGGCTTTTAAAGAATTAGTCAGAAATATTGCGATGCAAATTGCGGCTTGTCCTAGCGTAGAATATGTCAGCGTTAGTGATATTCCTGAACCGATTGTCAGTAAGGAAAAAGAAATTGAAATGGGACGGGATGATTTACAAAATAAAAAACCTGAGATGCGGGAAAAAATCGTCCAAGGTCGGATTGATAAACGTCTGAAGGAAATGACTTTATTAGATCAAGCCTATATTCGTGATCAGAATATGACGGTTGAGGAGTTATTGAAAAAAGCGATCGCCCAATTAGGTGAAAATATTAAGGTGCGTCGCTTTAACCGTTTCACTTTAGGAGAAGGTTTAGAGAAGGTAGAAACTAATTTTGCTGATGAAGTGGCAGCTCAAACTGGCAGTAAGTAAAGATCGTTAATGCAATATTGCGGAAGGTAATATTAAGGTTAAGAATATTGACGGGGGGTTAACAATTGTTGCCCCCTTTTTGTTGATCAACATATAAATTATCAAAATAACCGGCAAATTAGCATAAAATGGAACTGTATTATAATAACCAAGAGTAAACCAAATGGATTTAATCATGAAAACAATTACCATTTTCCAAAAACGTTTGATTAAGTTTGCGGCCGGGGAAGTGATTTTTCGACAAGGGGAGCATGGGGAAGAAATGTATGGTTTGCTAAGTGGGGAAGTAGAATTAAAAGTCAATGATCAGGTAAAGGAAACTATTCAGGCTGGTGATGTTTTTGGTGAGGGAGCAATAGTACAGCCAAAACATACTAGAGCTTCTACTGCGATCGCTAAAACAGATTGTGAAATTGCTGCTTTAGATCGGGAAAGATTTTTATTTGCCATTCAAGAAACGCCTTTATTTGCCTTAGAAGTGATTAAAAGTTTATCAGATCGGTTACGAGCTTTTAAAAGCGAAAAAACATCAAACGGATAATCATGAACATTTTTAAATTGACAAAATATGTTAATAAACTAAATGATCAATTAATCATATTATAGGATATTGAAAATGGAGACATTAAAAGGACGGGATCTATTAAGTTTAGCGGATTTGAGTCAGGAAGAATTATTATTTTTGCTTGATTTAGGAGCAAAATTAAAATCTGGTATGGTGAAGTTAAAACGGAATAAGGTTTTAGGTTTATTATTCTCCAAGGCATCTACTCGCACCAGGGTAAGTTTTTCGGTTGCCATGTATCAGTTAGGCGGTCAGGTCATTGACTTAAACCCTGCTGTAACTCAGGTCGGTCGAGGTGAGCCTTTGGTTGATACAGCGAGGGTATTGGATCGTTATTTAGATATTTTAGCGATTCGGACTTTTGCTCAAAGTGATTTGGAAACCTTTGCTAATTATGCAAAAATCCCGGTGATTAATGCTTTGACCGATGAAGAACATCCTTGTCAGGTGATGGCGGATTTGATGACAGTGCATGAGTGTTTTAATCGTTATGAGGGTTTGACTCTCAGTTATTTTGGTGATGGTAATAATATGGCAAATTCTTTAGTATTAGGCTGTGCCATGGTTGGCATGAATGTGCGGGTAGCCACACCGGCAACCTATCGCCCTGATCCACAAATTGTCGAGAAGGCACGGGCGATCGCTCAGGGGAAAACTGAGATATTAGTGACTGAGGAACCAGCCGAGGCGGCGAAAGGTTGTGATGTATTCTATACAGACGTTTGGGCAAGTATGGGTCAGGAGTCAGAGGCGGATGCTCGGATTCCTATTTTTATGCCCTATCAGGTGAATGAAAAGTTATTATCTTTAGCAAATAAAGAAGCGATCGTTTTACATTGTTTACCAGCGCATCGGGATGAGGAAATTACTGATGAAGTGATTGAAGGCAATCAGTCACGGGTGTGGGATCAGGCAGAAAATCGGATGCACGCTCAGAAGGCTTTATTGGCGAGTTTATTAGAGGGTGATTATAATTAAATATAATGAATGAGAAACCGGGTTTTTATTATTAATCTTTTTGTTCCGCAGAGATTAAGTAAAAAACCCGGTTTCTTAGAAAAATAAAAAATTAACTTAATTTCTCGGATATTTTTCCATTAATAATCTTACCTGTTCCGCATGATAGGAACTACGAGTCAAAGGACTGGCAACCACTTGTAAAAATCCTAAAGATTCACCGTAGGCTTGCCAATCGGCAAATTGTGCCGGGGTAATAAATTCTACGACTGGTAAATGTTTCGGACTAGGTTGTAAATACTGCCCAATCGTTAAAATATCACAATCAACCGAACGTAAATGACGCATCACTTCCCGCACTTCCTGATCAGTTTCGCCTAGCCCTGCCATAAGACCGGATTTGGTATAAATATGGGGAGCAATTTCTCGCACCTTTTCTAATAATTCTAAACTACGAGGATAATCCCCCTGCGGTCTCACCCGCCGATATAAACGGGGAATAGTTTCTGTATTATGGTTTAATACTTCTGGATTGGCTTGAGCGATCGCTCCTAAAGCCTGCCAATTACCGCAGAGATCAGGTATTAACACTTCAATAGTAGTTTTAGGGGAAAGACGACGCACCGCCTCAATACATTGAATAAATTGAGACGCTCCACCATCTGGTAAATCATCCCGATTAACGGAGGTAATTACCACATGATTTAAACCCATTTTTTGTACGGCGGTGGCTAATCGTGCCGGTTCTGTTGGATCAAGGGCTTGCGGTTTTTTCTCAAAATCAATATCACAATAGGGACAGGCTCTGGTGCAAGCTGGCCCCATAATTAAAAAAGTGGCAGTACCAGCCTGGAAACACTCGCCAATATTAGGGCAAGATGCCTCCTCACATACCGTATTCAGGTGAGCATCCCTGAGAATATCTTTAACTGCCCCGACCCGTTCCCACTGGGGGGCTTTTACTCTTAACCAGTCTGGTTTAACTGTCACTGTGCCTCTATTTATATAATATTTTGAATTTTTTTAATTTAACACAATTTTATACAGTGTGGTGAGAGATCAATTGACAGTTGAGGGGATATGGTTTATAATTAACGCCAGTGTATTTTGAATGGTTATCGAGTAAAAATTATTATCATAATAACCATAAGAAATATTACGGGATGTAGCGCAGCTTGGTAGCGCACTTCGTTCGGGACGAAGGGGTCGCAGGTTCGAATCCTGTCATCCCGATTTTTATATCTCAATATAGAAGCAAAAAAATCAATCGTTCTAATTGAGGGTGCTAATCTATCAACTGACTAGCCCCTCTCTTGAACTTACCTGTCCTTTTCATATATTCAGCATTAATCACACTTGCTTCACTTTTAGTCAACCAAGCACAGTTATCTGGAAAAAAGCCTCTATCTTTGTCCAGCCTAGCAAATGCCATTCCCTCTTTTGGGGGGTTTCCTACATCTTGGAGAAACTGCTTAAAGTCACACCATTCAGGATAAATCTCTAATCCAGGGATATAATCTTTAGATTTAGGATTCATCGCTCCATGAATAATTTGACTCCAAGTTTTATAAGCCTTCGTTTTAATTAAACTTTCGCCTGGTTTTGATGGTGTCTTAACATCAATTTTATTTTGACTTATCCTTTTGTTAGCAGCAGAAAGACTTATATTACGACTCTGAGAGAGATATATAGCCGCTTCTCCTACACTTTCAAAACGTATGTCATCAATACAAACACTTTTTTTGTTTGAGCCACCACTTACTCCACCTGTAGAAATATTGTAGCCATTAGGAGATAACGTTCCTAGTTTTTTAATCCATTCTTTTTCTTTCTGTTCAAGATCTTTTTTAGAAGTACCTTGATCTATTTGAGATATTTCAAAAGCATCTGCACCATATTCTCGAATTGCATGATGTAATGATTTGTTTGATTTAATATATCCAGAAAAGGCTTGCTCTATATGATATTTCCAGCGACGATCTAAAGATTGAATTGTTAATCCAACATATTGTTTACTAGATTCTTTATGAGTAATTAAATAAATAATACCTTGAGCATAACCTGGATTAGGAATACGATTAAAAGCCTCTTCAGGTGACATTCCTTTTCCAATCCATCGAGCTATAGCATGACGACTGGCTGGGGGGTTTAAACATCTAACTGCTTCTTCAAGATTAGGGTAATTTACTCCAAATACCCTAATTACGCTAGTTTCCCGTGAATTACGGACATATCCTGGATCAAGTATTTTCTCTTCAGGTAGTCCAGCTTCTCGCCTTTTCAAAGCTCTCCAATAATCTACACCTAATTCCTGACATTGATTTTTGAAGGATATTTTTTGCTGATTCTCACGAGAACAATTAGGGCAATTATTTCCTCTTAGATGATTGCTAGGGGATTGCCAAAACTCACCATGCTTAGGACAAAATATTTTCCCTTTTTTATTTGCTGTTAAATACTCAAATTCACTGTAGTCATACTTATCATCATGAATAACTCTAGCTTGCTCAATAAACTTATTAGTTAAACTTTCTTTCGTTTTAAATACACCCCTTTCTTCTTGGGAACCAGCTAACATAAGTGATAAACATTCAGGACATCCCGTATGTCCTCGCATATGACTTCTTGGTTCTTGGAAAAAAGTATTATTATGCTCTCTACACAAAATTTTTATTTGGTCACCATTTGTAGGTAACTTATTAAAAAGAGAATAGTCATAGCGATCACCAAAATGTTTTTCTGCTCGTTGAATAAATTCCTCCTTTGATATTCTCTGAGATTCAAAGTAACACTGACGGCATCCACTCCCATTTTTATGATGTCCAGGATCAATTTCAAATTCACCATGCACAGAACATATCACTCTGATTTTTGTTGATGAATTAACATAATTTACTAATGAATAATCATAACGATTTCTATGAACTTTATGAAACTCATTAATTACCTGTATTTGTGTCTTTTTTTTAGGCATCAAAAAACCACTTTAATAAAGAACCAATAATTTACTTATTAATCTTCTTAATTTCTGGATACTTTAATTTAGAAATAATATACTGACTGTAATCCAAAAATTCTGATTCTATAGTTCTATAATATTATCAGCAAATGACTTGCTTATGATCGGGGAAAATGTCAATATCTCGCCTACTTTCATTAATTTTCGGTATTAGCGTTATTCTCGGCCTGATCATTTGGTTGATCAGTTCCTTGTCTTGGCTATATAGTCAGGTGGCCTGGACCGCTCCCCCCCTTTTAGCAAATTTATTATTATTATTGCTAATTTTATTAATTGGCATGATCATCGCAGCCTTTGGTTATTATGTGAATCTTTATTTGCAACCAAAGGGAGCGAGAAAACGGGGTGGCAAAAAGATCAAAATTCCTGCCATGAAAGTGGATGTCGCAGCCGAAAATTTAAGGGCGGTGAAAAAGCAAGTTTCTCAAATACAAGATCAAGTTACGAAAAGGGCTTTAATTAATAAATCAAGGGAAATTGAAGCGAATTTAGCGAGGGGTAATATTAAGGTTGTTGTCTTTGGTATGGGATCGGCGGGTAAAACTTCGGTGATTAATGCTTTGATTGGTCGCATGGTGGGTGAGGTGGCGGCTCCCATGGGTTCAACGAAAACGGGGCAGGTTTATGATTTACAGTTAGCTGGTTTGGATCGGGATATTTTATTAACAGATACGCCTGGAATATTGGAAGCCGGTTTAGATGGCAAAGATCGGGAAAATTTAGCACGATCGCTCGCTACTGATGCGAATTTACTATTATTCGTAATTGACAATGATTTGAACAAGTCAGAATACCGATCTCTGGTTACTTTGTGGGAAATAGGTAAACGGTTAATAGTTGTATTGAATAAATCAGATTTATATCCCGAAGCCGATCAACAGGAAATATTAGATAAACTGCGGGAACGTTTACACGGTATGGTGCATAGCTTAGATGTGGTCTCAATTTCCGCTAATCCCCAACAAGTGCGTTTAGCCTCCGGTGAAGTATTCACACCGCAACCTGATATTATGCCTCTAATTCGCCGGATTGCAGCGGTATTAAGGGCGGAGGGAGAGGATTTGTTAGCAGATAATATATTATTGCAATCCCAACGGTTAGGGGAACAGGCTCGCCAATTAATTGATAATCAACGGCGACGGCAGGCGGAAAAGGTAGTTGATCAATATCAGTGGATTGGGGCGGGCGTAATAGCGGTGACTCCTTTACCTGTGGTGGATCTATTAGCGACGGCGGCGGTGAATGCTCAGATGGTGGTAGAAATTGGCAAAATTTATGGTTGTGAAATTAATATTGAGCGGGGGCGGGAATTAGCTTTATCTTTAGCGAAAACTTTAGCCAGTTTAGGTATTGTAGAAGGGGTGATTAAGTTAGTAACGACAGCTTTACAGTTGAATTTGGCAACTTTTCTCGTCGGTAAGGCAATTCAGGGAGTGACGGCTGCCTATTTAACCAGAATAGCCGGCAAAAGTTTTATTGAATATTTTCGGCATAATCAGGATTGGGGTGATGGTGGCATAACGGAAGTGGTGCAAAGACAGTTTCAGTTAACCCGTAAGGATGAGTTTGTCAAGTCTTTTATTCAGGATGCGATCGCTAAGGTGGTGGAACCTTTGCAAAGAGATAAGTTTGATCGGGAATATGATGATCAAGAGGATTATGACGATGAATATTATTCAGATGATCATAATGATCGTTATGATCACCCAGCTAATTATGATAATTACGACGATGATTATTATGAAGATGATCAAACTATTCCTAACTATCGGCAGCGATCGCCCGAACGTCCCAAATATCGCTATCAAGAGAATGATTGGGAAAGTCAAGATCACCGTTTAGATCAGCGGGAATGGTAAAATTGTGATTAATCTTTTAACTGGTTTAATAATGATTGAGCGATTTCCCTTAATACTAGTCGGTTAATTTTACCCTGATTATTTCTTGGTATTTCATCTAATTTTAACCAATATTTCGGCTGTTTATATTTACTCAATTGCCCTTGTAAGCTATGGTTTAAAACGGTGGTATTGACTGCTGACTGATCAGTAGAATAAAGGGCGATCGCTATTTCTCCCCAATCTTGATCTGGTAAGCCGATTACACAGACATCTTTTACTAAATTAGTTTGATAAATTACTGCCTCTACTTCTGCTGGAAAAATATTTTCCCCACCACTAATAATTTTGTCCTGATCACGACCAATAATATGTAAATACTGATCCTGATCGAAATAACCTAAATCATCAGTAGTAAATGCTTGATTTGTAAAAAATTGCGGATAATAGCCTAATCCTAAAGAGGTCGCTTTGATTTTAATAATACCTGTTTGATTCGTAGATAAAATATTATTTTCTTGATCATAAATATTAATTGTTGCATGGGGTAAAATTTGACCGCTATTGCTAATACCTTGTAAAAAATCTACTGGTTTTAAAGTGGCAATTTGTGAGGCTGTTTCGCTCATACCGTAGGTGGGAGCTAGTTTAATATGATATTCTCTAGCTATTTTTAATAGTTGGAGATGAGCAGGTGCACCCCCTAATAATACGGTGGCAAATTCTGCTAAATATCTAATTAAATGATCATCTGCATTTTCTAATAGTCTTTGTAATTGGGTAGGGACAAGGGAAATAAAAAAGTTAGTTGGTTTAATAGGATATTTTGTATGGTTAAATAATTCTTTATAACTAGGTAATATTAATAGTTGACCATCGGTGAGAATAGCTCGCATTAATTGCATAAAACCACTGACATGGTAAAAGGGTAATACACAACAGGAATTAATTTGATTTACCTGAAAATATTTCTGGAAACCTTGGACGGATGCTTTTAAAGTTTGCCAGGTGTGCATAACAAATTTAATTTTGCCTGATGTACCACCAGTAGGAATCATGATTAATAATTCTGGTAACTCTGGGTTTACTTGATTTTCATCAATATTATTATGATCAAAGTTATAATTAATATCATCATTAAAACCAATATCACCCCAAATCACATCAGGTTTCACGATTTCTAATACTTGTTGCCACTCTGATTTTTGCCAGTGATGATTACCTAAAAATATATGACTTTTACCATGACCGATCGCCCCTAAAAAACTGCCTAAAAATTCTATAGGTGATGGTTGAGTGATTAATATTCTAACTGGTCTATTCAGGTGATTTAATTGCTGTAATTGTTCTAATTGCTTGAATTTATCTTGAAAAATCTCAGATAAATTTGCTGTTTCTTCGGGTATTAATAACCAGTCAGCATTAATAATTTTTTGTGAATTTTTATCATTGATTGGTAACATAATTTAGTACAAAAATGACTGATCAAACCATTGATTAACAGCAAAACCTAAAGCCCGTTTTTGCGGTAAATAATCTGCTAAATCCTCGGCTAATTTTAAATTACTATATTGACCAATCGCTGTTTCAAATACGCTGGAAAATACCACATCAATACCAGTGGATTTGATTAAATTTTCTAAGGGCGATCGCTTGCCCATAATACTTGATTTAATCACAAATATTCCCGGCCATTTTTGCCGATCATCGGTGGCTAATTTTTGTAATTGAGTAAAATTACTAACGGATTCATCTAGGGCAATTGGGGTAGCATATTCTTGGGTTAAGGCTAACATTTCTGCGTATTGATCAACGGGTAAAGGTTGTTCTAAAAATTCAATATTACTTAAATCATCAGCTAATTTTAACCATTGTTTTGCACTATCGAACGTTAAACCAGTATTAGCATCTAGTCTAATTTTAATTTGTTCAGTCGGTATATTATCCTGACTAGCTTGATGATTTAATAACTCAATAATTTTTTGTAACGTCACCATTTCCGACTGCATATCATGCACGCCGATTTTCCATTTAAAGGTTTGATAATCTTTTAATAAATCGGGTGATTTTTCTAATAATGCTGCTATTTCTGATGGGCTTGTCACCGTCGGTAATAAATAACTATATTCCCAATTTTTTGACTGAGAATCGGCTTCTACTGCTTGTAAAAATTCACTGGTAATCTGGAGAGCAAAGGCGGAGGAAAAACCCCACTGACAAGCTGGTAAACTATCAGGAATTTGATCAACTATTGTTTCTGTCACCGTCGGCGGTAATTGTTGACAAAAATCCCAGACCGCTTCATTGGTTTCTGAACCAAACCAACTGAGGGGAGAAATTTCACCTAACCAGGTTTCCCCGGTTTCTGTTTGCAAATATAAAATAATCCCAAATCTTGTTTCCCAAATACCATGATGGGTTTTTAAGGGTTGTTTAAATTGGCGTTGATAGGGTGAATATTCTAGTTTGTAAAACATTTTGAATGGTTACGAAAAATGTAACAATGGGTGCAATTAAATTGATGCCTGAAAAACCGTAGGGGTAATTCATGAATTACCCCTACTAATCTTGTGAAAAATATGCTAGTTATAAACAAGTTATAACTTAAGCATTAACCGTGACTTTGTTCACAGTCGCTAAAGATTCTACTAAACTTCTGATCACAGCAATCATTGCGACTTCATTATCTAAACGATTAACCGCAGCTCCAACACCAACACCCGCCGCACCAGCAGCGATCGCTAAAGGAGCAGTCACACTGGAAATACCAGAGGCACATAATACGGGAATGGAAACAGCACGAGAAATTTCATAGGCTGCCGCTAAAGTGGGAGCAGCTTTCTCTATTAAACCTAATACTCCCGCATGACTAGGATGAGAACTGACAGCCCCTTCCGTTTGAATAATATTCGCACCCGCTTTTTCTAAATCAACAGCTAATTGTACCTGTTGATCTAAAGGTAATTTGTGGGGAACGGTGACAGATAAAGTAATAGTTGGTAAAAGTTTTCTGGTATCAGCCGTTAAAGCTAAAACATCGCCTGCTGAGAAATTTAAACCTTGACTATAAAAAGCCTCATAGTTACCGATTTCAATTAAATCAGCACCGGCTGCCACAGGAGCCACAAAGGCTTCGGCGTTAATAGCAGAAACACAGATCGGTAAATGAGTTAAACTTTTAGCTAATTGTACTAATTGGGGATCGGCTGCTATATCTAAAAAAGTGGCTCCCCCTTGAGTGGCTGATTTAACAACGGCGGCAACCCGATCAGCATTAAAATTAGTAATACCGCTGATGATTTTTAAAGCACGGCCTTGGCTTAAGGCTGTTTGCAGTTGGTCCAGGTTATTCATGTTGATCTTTTATTCTAAAATTTCTTGAAATTGTACATCATAGCTGTTCCTTTGCCCTTGTAATATGACAAAACACAATTTTCCAGTGATGGAGCATTTTTGGTTAACTAATGCCCATGTACCGCTCTGTTTGGAGTCTAAGACTGTACCTCAAGATCGGGATGGTTTGGTTTTATTAGATTTAGAAATTGAGCATGGACAAATTCGCCAAATTATTCCTAGTCGTCCTGGCAATTTTCCTCGGTCCCTAGTTAGCGAGGATGTACCCATGATTGATTTACATGAGGGGATGGTTTGGCCTTGTTTTGTCGATGTACATACCCACCTGGACAAAGGTCATATTTGGGAGCGATCGCCCAATACGGACGGCACTTTTGATACGGCCTTAAGTACCGTATTACGAGATTCCACGGAATATTGGCGGGAAGAAGATGTTTATCAACGTATGGAATTTGGTTTAAAGTGCAGTTATGTACACGGTACGCAGGCGATTCGCACACATATTGAGGCCCTGGGAAAACAGGCAGAAATTAGTTTTAAAGTTTTTCAAGATTTACAAAAACAATGGGGCGATCGCTTAATATTACAGGCGGTGAGTTTAGTTTCTCTCGATTATTATTTAACGGTGGCTGGGATAAAATTAGCCGATTTAGTCACCACAGTGAACGGTGGTATATTAGGCGGAGTGGCTTATATGAACCCCAATATTAGCAACGAGTTAGCAACTTTTTTTCAATTAGCCACAGACAGAAATTTAGATATTGATTTGCACGTTGATGAAACTAATGATCCTGACTCTATTGTATTAAAACTGGTAGCAGAAACCGCTATTAAATATCGTAATCAATATAATTTTACTGGCAAAATTACCTGCGGTCACTGTTGTAGTTTAGCCGTACAATCTCCTGAGATAGCGAGGGAAACTATTAATTTAGTCAAACAGGCAAATATTCATATTGTCAGTTTACCCATGTGTAACCTGTATTTACAGGATCGGCAGGCCGGTAAAACTCCCCATTGGCGAGGCATTACGTTAATACATGAATTGAAACAGGCGGGCGTGCCGGTATGTATTGCCAGTGATAATTGTCGAGATCCTTTCTATGGTTTTGGTGATCACGATATGTTAGAAGTATTAAGCATGGCGGTGAAAATCGGTCATTTAGATACGCCTCACTATGGTGATTGGCCGACATCTTTCACCAAAATACCAGCATCTATTATGGGTTTAACCGATCAGGCAGAAATTAAAGTGAATACTCCTGCTAATTTAATTTTATTTAGAGGTAGAACCTTTAGTGAATTATTATCTCGCCCTCAGAGCGATCGCATTGTATTACGCCAGGGTCATCCCATTGACATGACTTTACCTGATTATCGGGAATTAGATAATATTATTCATCCCTATCATATTCATCATTAAAATATTATTAAAATAATAATTATATGACATATCAAATTATCCACAATACTACTTATAATTACAGCCAACCTGTTGAATTAGATCCCCACATATTAAGATTGCGATCGCGCTCAGACTGTAATCAAAATTTAACTAGTTTTCACTTAAATATTAACCCACCTCCTGCCGGTCAGTCTAACTTAGTTGATCTAGGTGGTAATAGTGTGACAAAAATTTGGTTTACCGAAAAAATTAGTAGTTTATCAATCACCGCTACATCCACAGTGGAAACCTATTGCACTAATCCTTTTAACTACCTATTAGAACCCTGGGCAACTCAATTACCAATTATTGACTATCCAGCCAGTTTACTTGATCATTTACAACCCTATATGGCAAATCATCTTGATCCGGTCGCCACCCAATTAGCTCAAGATGTCTGGCAACAAACCCAAGGGCAAACCGTACCCTTTTTAAGCACCTTAAATAATCAAATTTATCAAAATTGTCAATACATCATGCGGGAAATCGGCGAACCCTATCCCCCCTCCTATACCTGGAAGGAAAAAATTGGTTCCTGCCGAGATACTGCTGTATTATTCATTGCGGCTTGTCGCTCCATGGGCATAGCAGCCCGCTTTGTTAGTGGTTATCGGGAAGGAGAATTACCCAATGAACCTCAATATTTACACGCCTGGGCAGAAGTCTATTTACCAGGGGCGGGTTGGAAAGGTTACGATCAAACAGAAGGATTAGCGGTCAGTGATAATCATATTGTTTTAGCGACAAGTGTACATCCTCGTCATGCTTCCCCCGTCACCGGCAGTATTAGGGGCGGGGCTGAAACCCAGATGAAATATACTTTATCCATTGAGAAAATTTGATATATAGCAGCCGCCAAGTAAGTCAGGACAAAAATGAGATATGATGGGAAAAGAAAAAATATCATAAAAAAGAGAATAATAATGGCCAAGGCATATAGCTATGATTTACGAAAAAAGGTAATTGAAGCG
>Ga0209575_10000064_pt1 | contig 128827 bp, 88 predicted proteins | sample Medcelwee11metaG_FD_187172 | JGI IMG/M metagenome (GOLD analysis project Ga0209575, IMG submission 187172) | Freshwater pond sediment microbial communities from the University of Edinburgh, under environmental carbon perturbations - Medium... | ecosystem: Environmental > Aquatic > Freshwater >... | reverse complement strand
CTTCTTGCCTCTGTTCCTCACCCTCCACCCCCCAACACTCCGTCTTCCGCCTCCCCGGCGTGTGCTCGGGCCGGCCTTCGGCGCCCTCGCTCAGCCAGCATTCGTTGTGCCTCCGGATCTGCCCGCCCCCAGAACGGATGCGCTGGCGCGCCAGATGTGGCACGATGCGCCCCGATGAACGCCAAGAATCAGGTCGTATTCATGGCTCTGGGGCCGGACCGGGTGGGTTGGGTCGCCCAGGTCACGGGGTACATCCGGGAGCGCGGGGGCAACGTCGAGGATAGCCACATGGCGGCCCTCGGATCCGAGTTCGGGGTGATGATCCTCGTGTCCGCTTCGGAAGCGGACGTGGCTCGGCTCGTGGCTGACACCGACATGCTCACGGCGCTCGGCATGCACGTGGTCGTGCGTAAGACCGCGCAACGACAGGACGGCTCCCAACCCGCGCGCGTCAGCGTGACCGCCGAAGCCATCGATCACGAAGGTATCGTCTACGCGGTGTCCGCCGCGCTCGAACGCCTCGGCGTGAACATCGTCTCCCTCCAGACCGAGTGCTATCCCGCCCCGCTCTCGGGAGCCCCGCTCTTTCGCCTTCGTGCCGTCGCGGACTTGCCCCGCGCCATGGATGTCGAATCCGTGCGCAAGGGCATGGTCGGCGTCGCGGAGAGCGAGAAGCTCGAGATCGACGTGCGCTCCTTGAGCGTTACCGTGTGACGTCGCCTGGTCCTCGCCGCGCGAGGTTCGGAGGGACTGCATGAGGGGTCGAATCATTCTCGGGGTCTCGCTCGCTTCATCCCTCGTCTTCGCGGGGTGCGGACGCAAACCCTACTGGACGGAGAGCTACGGGGAACGCAGACCGAAGGCCGAGGAGCGCGTCGACCCGCCGGTCCGGGTCCGCGATGTCGAGCCCCTCTCGGGGGATCGCATGCTGGCCGTGGCGGACGACGTGCTCTCGATCTCTCGCGACGGGGGCAAGCAGTGGTCCCGCGTCGCCATCTGGACCGGGGACGAACCGATGAAGGCGCGTGCGCTCGCGCGAAGCAAGAACGGTGTCCACGTGGTGACGGACCGAGGCGTGTTTCGGTCGGTGGACGAAGGCGAAACGTGGGCGAGCGTCGGGGAGGGCGTGGGTGAGCCCTATGACCTGTTCGGCACGTCCGAGTCGGTGTGGGTGGCGAGGCGTCGCGGCGCGGTGGCAGGTCTCGACGTAGCGCGGAGGCTCGATGCCGGCGTCGTGACGGTGATGCTCGAGCTCGCGCCCAAGTCCCTTCTCGCCGGGTCGTTTGGCAAGGGTGTCTTCCGTTCCACCGACGGTGGCGTCACATGGGCGCCGTCGAACCAGGGACTGGCAACGACCGAGGTCACCTCGCTTGCGCCCGTGAAGAGCGAGGTGCTCGCGGGGACGTACGGCGGAGGCGTGTTCCGATCGTCGGACCAGGGGGCCACGTGGACGAGCTCCAGCGAGGGGCTCGAGGACCTGGAGGTGCAGGCGTTGGCGTCCGTCGGTGAGACGCACGTGCTCGCTGGGTGCCGGCTCGGGCTCTTCGTTTCGGCGGATGCTGGGCGGACGTGGAAACGTCAGGAGGGGCCCCTGGGCAAAGACAACGTGCAAGTGCTCGCAGCGGATGCGAAGGGCCGCGCGTTCGCGGGGACCTGGGGCAACGGTCTGTATCGGTCCGAGGACGCGGGCAAGACGTGGAGCTTCACGGACGTCCGTGCCGATCCGCCCACGGTGACCATGATTTCGGCGAACCCCGGAGGGCCCATGTACGCGGGCATGCTCTCGGGGGAGGTGTTTCGATTGACGCCCGAGGACGGTGGGTGGGCGTCGCACGGAAAGATGGACGACAGTGCGGTCCAGTTCGTGGTGGTGGCCCCCGACGGCAAGCTCTTCGGGGCGACGTCGCGGAGGCTGTTCTTCTTCGAGGAGTCGCGCCGTGCGTGGAAGGACATCCCGGTGGCGCGGCCGGGGATCGACCTGCGTGGGTTGGTCGTGAACGCGAAAGGGGAGCTTCTCACGTCGACGTTTACGATGTCTTCGGACGATCAGCGGATCCGAATCTCTTCGGACATGGGGGCTTCGTGGGTCGAGGTTTCGGGAGACCTGATGCGCGGCGTGATGCCTCCGGACCTCGCGGCCGATCCTTCCGGCAACCGGATTTTGCAAGGCTGCAAGCGGATCTCGGAGGACGGGGGGCGGACCTGGAAGGGGCTCGACGTTCCTTCGGGAGATATTTGCCGCGTGGCGGCCGGAAGAAAGCGCACTGCGTTGGTGGGGTCGAACAACTGGTCCTCCGCGGGCGTTTTCGTGGTCGGTGAGGACGGCGTGAAACGTGACATGGCGTCTTTCGAAGGGAATCCCAAGTGCGTGGCGGTGATGGCGGATGGGGCCGTGGCGTTGGCCGTGGGATCCGAGGTGATGATGATCGCGCCGAACGGCTCGCGCCCGGAGACGCGGTCGACGGACCGGCCAGGGTGCAAGAAGCTCGTGGGCAGGGACGACGGTTCGCTGATCTTGCTCGACGCGGTCGGAATCCACAGGTCGTCGGATGGCGGGCGGACCTGGAAGCGGGTCGACGGCTTGCAACAAGCGGCCGCTGAGGTTGCGGGAGGCGTGGCGCGATGAGCCAGACGCACTGCACGTCATGCGGGGCGCAGTTGCCACCCGACGCGAGGTTTTGCGGTGTGTGCGGGCAGTCGGCGAACGCGGCTCCTGCCCAGGCCGCGCCTGTTGTGCAACCGCAGCCCCCTTGGCAGCCACCGGTGCAGCAGCCGCCTCCGGCGCAAGCGACGTGGCCGCAGGCCCAGCAAGCCGCACAACCGCCAGCGGCTGTGCCCGTCGCGCAGCCGGCCGCGTGGCAGGCCCCTTCATACCCGCAGCCACCCGGCCAGCCCACCGCGCAAGCTCAGCCCCTGCCGCCCCTGCCTTCGCAGGCGTCCCCCGACACGTGGCTGTCCCCCGGTGCCGACGAGGCGCCCCCTGCGACTTCACCCCGGCGCACGCCCCAGGTTGTCGAGGTCGTGGCCGAGGTTCCGCGTTCTCCGAACGGGCGTTTCCTCGAAGTGGGTCGTAGGCTTGTTTCAGCATGGCTCTTGATGGCTGGCGTGGCCCTGATCACGTTCCAGCCCGAGCGGCTGTGGGTGGCGGAAGTTGTGGACTGGGGTGCGGACTACGAGCGTGACTCGACCCGGGAACCCGTGGCCCAGTTCGCCGGCGACAGGCTGTCGATGCCCAACGTGGTGACCGACCCCGGCTGGCGATCGGTGCACGACGAGGTGCTGCTCGAGCCAGCCGACACGGAAGGCCGACGGCGCAAGGTGCTGGCGCACGATCACCCCTTGGTCTCCAAGCACCACGGATACGTCGTGTTGCAGCAAGGCACGGAGCGGCGCACCCTGCGTGTGTCGAAGGCCCAGTCCTGGGACCTGGAGAAGGTGTCGGTCCCGCTGCTGGTCTCGCACCCGTATCTTCCGTATGGCGCGCCGGTGCCGCTGCTTGCGCTGCTTTTCTACGTGCTCGTGCGGTGGAAGACGCGCGAGACGCCCGTTCGGTACAAGACGTGGATCACGACGTTGCTCGACGTGCTCGGGCTCGCGCTGGCAGGGGCAGGCGGCCTTGCGCTCGGCGCAGCAGCCACTGACCCCATCGGGACGGTCGTGTCGCTTGGGATCGTGTTCACGGTCGTCTGCCAAGTGGTTCTTCTTCCGACAGCGTACTTCGCGGCCAAGCGAGCCGTCCTGCTTCCTGATCGGCTGCGTGTGCTCACGCTCTTCGGCCAGACGGACTTCCCCTATTCGCGCGTCGCGGGCAGCTACCTGACGCTGGAGGGCCAGGCGCCCATCCTGGCCATCGTGCTGATCGTCTTGGGCATCACGAACGGCGTGAGCGTGGTGCTAGGCATCGTGATGTTGTTGAGGAAGGACTGGCGGCTGACCGTTCGGCGAGACGACGGCAAGACCTTCAAGCTGTGGGCGAAGAGCGTCGAGGGAATCGACGAGTTGCAGACGCAGCTTGCGTCGCACGGGGTGCCGACGGACAGGGTGGGAGTCTGAGAAGCAAACAAGCTACGGTTTCGTCCGGTGGCCGAACGCCGCGTGAGCATCTCTGTGGCTGCTTTGGGTGTCGAGCTTGAGTACACCGAAGGGCCGGACTAGTGGCGCCCTTCGATCAGCTGTCGCAGGGGTCCGGCGTGGGCGGGGTGTTGTCGAGCACGTCACCGAGCTTGACCGCCTGCATGTCGAAGCCGAGGCCCACGGAGATGCCGTTGCACGTGGCGTTCGGGTCCTGCGTCCCGTCCTTCATGATGTCCGACGCCTTGCGGATGCTGGCCTTCACGCCGTCGAGCGCGGAGCCGTCGCACAGGCCCGTGCTGATGCGCCCTGCCATCTGGGCGACCGTGGATACGACCTGTTCGGTGTCGATGACGCCCGCGATGACGCCGTTGGTGGCTGACGCGTTGCCCGCGGCCATGTCTGCCGTGATGACCGCCTTCGCGATGTCGATCGAGAAGGTGACGCCGCCGACTGCCAAGGTCACCGTGACGTTCGACCCAGGTCCGGACACCCAGGTCCTGCCGCTCATGTAGCTGTTCGGGAACTTGACCTTCGACTGATTTCCGCCTTCGAGCTGCGTGGTACCGGTGTCTTTGCAGTCCGTGAGCAGGTCGCAGTACAGCGGCCAGACGTCGTTGCCGTCCCAGGCCGGGGCAGCTTCGCGGTCCGCGCCGAAGTAGATGGCGGCGGGCAGGTTGACGTAGTCCGCCCCGCTGCCAACCGTCTCGACGCCGATGATCATCGCGAAGACGCCCGCGTTGATGTTGTCGTTGATCGCCGTGGAGAAGTCCGGGGTGACGTCCACGAGGATCGGCAGCAGATTCGGTCCGAACGAGTTGTCGATGCCGTCGTCGCCGTCGGTCTTGACGGAATCACTCGCGCCCTCCACGAGCTTGCAGTGGCTCGAGGACGTACGTGTGGACTTGAGCCCGTCGAGGTCGTAACCGAACTTCTTCCAGGCGGCAGGGTCCGCGGCGCCCGCGCGCGTGGTGTCACCGAAGTACCACTTCTTGAGGGCGAGCACGGCGCCGTCACCGTCGCCCGGCACGCCGGCCGCGGGCGGGGCAGGGGGAACCAAACAATCCGTACACTGGCCGTCACCGCCGCCTCCCCCGGAACCGCCGGACGACTCACCGCCGTCGTCCGAGCCGCACGCGAAGAGCGACAAGCCAAGGACGACGCTACCGAGAACATGGATGGATGAACGAAGTTTCATGCGTGTAATCTCCCCTGATCCGGCCATCCCTACGCGAAGCAAGGTCGGGCGGCAACCCCAGAATGCCAAGCCGGATCGCCGCCCGGGTGGGTGCTCCCCGCGTCAGGGCGCTTGCGACGTGACGGTCAGGTCTTGGTCCTCGACAAGGGGGACGAACGACAGGGGCGCGAGCTCGAGGGGGGACACCGCCAAGGTGATGGGTTCCCCCGTCAGGCTGCAGTCGACCGTTGCGTGGGGGAACTCCAGGACTTCGCCCTCATTCGCCTGAAGCATGATGGCCCCGTCCTTTGCGGCTGCTTGCAGCACCCAGAGGTTGTCGTTCTGGCTCGGAAGGGGTGCCGTGGTGTAGGCAGCCAGCAGGGCCGCACCGTCGTCCGTGAGCTGAAGCGATGGGAACTTCTGCACCGCCGGGATGCCGTCTTCCTTGCTCGGTTGCCCATACACCTTGAGCCACTGCGTCCTTCCTTTTGCGTCCAGCCCCGCCAGGAACAGCCGCTCGGGTTCGAAGTGATAGTGGTAGTGGCCCGCCGCCAAGAACCCCGTGGTGGGGAGTTCCCGGACCGCGTGGATGGCCATGTCCGTCAGCGGGTCGTCGCCCCATTGTGCGCTCGCCCAGGACACCTGGCCGTCCGGCTTCACCTCCAACGCGAAGCTCCGCCGTCCGAGATCCAGAGAGCCCGCTACGAGCACGTCGCCGTTTGCCAACCGCTGTGCATCGAAGGGCTGCATGCCTGGGTAACCGAACCCTTCGCAGGCCCCAAACCGCTTCGCCCAAGACACCGTCCCATCCGCCCCGAAGTGCGCCAGGACAAGCCCTCGGTAGTTAGTGACCTTGTCCCAGTCGAGTCCTGCGATGAGCACGCCCCCCTCGATCGCGACGATCTGGACCGGGTACAGGAAGCGATCCCCCGCGAACCATCGTGACGACAGGATCGCCCCGTTCTGCGCAAGGTGCAGGAGCCACAGCCCCGATGGCGTGTCGTCGTCCGGTTGATAGGACCCTGCCAGGAAGTAGCCTCCCGCACCGTCGCTCACTGCAGACGTGAAGGTTCGTTGGTCCGACCTCCACCCGTTGGGCCCCGTCTCGGTGACCTTCACGCCGGGGTCGAACTTCATCGCCCATCGCACGCCGCCTCCCTGACCGATCTCGATCACGGAGAAGGGGTGGCCCACCAGCAACAAGCCGGCTCCCGGGGTGGGGAGCGAGCGCTGGACCAGAAGAGGCTGCGGTGTGGTGTCCTCCGGCGGGGCCGGATCCAGATAGCGCTTCGCCCAGATTACTTCTCCGCCGGTACGTACCTTGGTGAGCGTATCGACGGCCGACCCGGCGAGGACCCAGTGCCCATCGATCGACCGCTCCACGTCCATCCAGGCCAGGTCGTTGGACTGATGCGGCACGGTCCGCACCGGAGAATCGTACATGCTGGCCCACGGGTCGAACGTGGGGTTCAACAGGTGTTCGGCATCCGGCCCCGCCCCCGGGGGGAAGCTGCTCGACCCCGGCGGCTGCTTGCAGCTGCCCGTGGCCACGCTCTCGTCGAGAATCTGGAAGGGTTTGCCTTCGTCAATGAGGGTCCCGAGGCCGGGCAACGTGAGAAGGAAACCCACCTCGCCGTCCGCACCGGCGCGCACGTCGTAGCAGGGCGAGCGGCTCTGATCCGCATCGACCGACGCGCTCGCCGTCAGCTCGGCGTACGGTCCCGCCACGCCCCACAGGCGCAGGGACAGACGCGGCCCCACCGACACCTTTGCATATCCCGATAGGGTGACGTCGGTGCCTTCCGGGGCGAAGCTGAACGACGGGACGGGAGGCACGAAGTTCACGCCCGAGAGTGACCCGTACTCGAGCCCCGTCGTGGCCTTCACCGAGGCGGATGCACCCACCGCGAAGCGGCTCGACGCGCGTCCTTCGACCCGTGCCACCACGTCCACGACGACCACGAAGACGATTCCTGGGGCCACGGGAATGACGCCGGGCGCCACCGTGACCGAGGCGAGGGTGTACTCCTTCTCGTACGTCTTGAACGCAGCCCCCTCGAACATGATCTTGGCTTCGGCGCTGGGGGTGACATACAGGTGGGCCTTGATTTCCGGTAGCTCGCAGTCGTCGCCCCCCAGGCCCAATGTGAGCAGCTTCTCGACGCAGTCACCGACCTTCGAGAGCGCATCGAGCTCGCCCCAGTCCGTGTCGATGTCGACGTCGTATTCGAGCCCGCCCCCGAGCTCCCCGTGCACGCGCACTTGGTCGTCGGTGGTCGACGGGTCCCCGTCGCCATTGAACAGGAAGAAGTCGATCGGCTCCTTTCCCTTACCGCTGCCTTTGATCGTGGGGCCGAGGGAAGGGTACCGCCAGTCGTTGGCTGGGTCGGTAAACGACGAGATGCGGTCCGACGCGCGAAGGTGCAACCTGCGGAAGGCGAGCTGGGGTGGCGCGCCGACGGTGTGAAGGACGAGCGAGCCACTCGTGCGTTCCACGTCGCGTACGATACGCAGTAGACCGTGGGGTGCATTTTCGGCGACCCCCGACAGGACGATCGAGCCGCGCTGCGCGTCGGCCAGGGCTGGTGGGGCGCCGTCGAACACGAGTGTGCCGTCGACCCGGGACTCGCGAAGGGCGTTCCGCGCTGGCTCGTCGAGTGACAGGACGAAGGGAAAGACCTCGTACGAGATCTCTCGAACCGGTCCGGTGTCGGTGTCCGCGGGGGTGGCGTCCTCGGAGGAGCACGCTGCGAGCAAGAAGGGAAGGATCAAGCAGGGGAGGTATGCGCGCACGGGATGCTCCTGGAAAAAACCTCGAGGAATGTGTACGGCTGCCGGGCCGGGTAGTCCAGTCGGCCAATCATGTAGTGCCGCGTTTCGATTGAATTGGCGGGTTCGTGCTCAGCGAAGCGCTGAGCACGAGCACGATGCACCCGTCGATTCGAGTGAAACGCAGCAGTAGTTGACGTGAACTCCGCCGGCCCCATGAACGCGAGATGGACGGGAAGCTCAAGGCTGGGACGAAGTCTTCGGGGATCGGCCGTCGTGGGTGGCTGGGCTGGCTCGCCACTGCCTTGCCCGCGGTCGGGCTCGGTGCTTGCGGGGGGAACGCGGATCTCGAGGGAGACCCCGCAGCCCCGCACGATGCGGGCGCCGGTGGCGACGCCCCGCCGGGCGCTGATGTCTTCGAGCCGGAGGATGCTGGTGCTGATGTCGAGAGCCCAGGTGATGCCCTCGAGTCCGGACCGTCGTGCGAGCCCACCGGGAGCGATGCGCTCGGTCCCTTCCACAGGCCCGGGGCGCCCTTCCGCACGGAGATTGCTGGCCCCGAGGAACCGGGGCAGCGAATCCGGATCGTGGGCACCGTGCTCGCGGACGACTGTGTCACGCCCGTCGCGGGCGCCGTGCTCGACATCTGGCATGCCGACGCGAGCGGCGTGTACCACAGCGCGGAGCAGAACTATCGACTCCGAGGCCAGGTCAAGACCGACGCTGACGGGCGCTTCTCCTTCGACAGCATTCTGCCCGGTCACTACGACGACCGGCCACGGCACGTGCACCTCATCGTGTCTTCACCCGGGTTCTTGCCGCTGACCACACAACTGTACTTCGCGGGAGATCCCCTGCTCGGGCCGAACGATTCGTGCCAACCACCGACGTGTCACTCCTCCGACCCGGACCGCATCACGGCGCTCGAACCGGTGGCGACGGATGCGGGAGAGTTGTGGGTGGGGACCTTCGAGGTGCGGCTGGCCGCGTAGAAGAGCGGTCGAGACACCTGCGTCCCGCGTGGGCGATGTCAACCCCTCGAACGCCATTCACAGGTTACGAAGAAATCTGCTTCTGAGCTGCCTGCCAATCGAGCCGATTGGTTACCGATCTCACATCGACACCGTGAAGGTGAAGGACTCGGAGACAACATGGCTCGAAACTTTTGGCTCGCGCTTGCATTCGGTCTGGGTTTCTCAACGTTGTTTTGCGCTGGATGCGGCTCCAATGGGGATTCAGACGGGGTGCCGCTCGGAGGAGGCGGGACCGGTTCGGGCTCGCTCACCAAGTGCAGCAGCGACGGGCAATGCTCCCCGCCCACACCGTACTGCGACACTTCGGCAGGCTTCTGTATTGAATGCCTGGGCGACGCCAACTGTGACGGTGATCGCGTGTGCAACCTGAAGACCCATGCGTGCGTCGAGTGCACCGGCGACGGCGACTGCGGTGGGGACCAACCGTATTGCCATCCGCAGGACGGGGAGTGTGTCGAGTGCCTGGCGCCGGCCAACTGCGGAAACGCGGAGGAGACCTGCGACGCGCTCACCCATCGGTGCGTTGAGAGCTGTAGCACGAGCGGCGACTGTTCTGCGGACTCGGAGAGGCCTTACTGCGACCCGACAAGGTCGGTGTGTGTCGAGTGTGTGGGCGACGGCAACTGCTCCGGGGAAGATCAGCCCGTTTGCGACGCGACGCGCGGGCGGTGCGTGGAGTGTCGGAGTGCCGCCGAATGCGGTGGTGAGCAACCGTACTGCGCGGTGGAGCTTCGATGTGTGGAGTGTCTCTCGGACCTCGATTGCGAACGAGGAACGTGCGACGTGCAGGAAGGGGTTTGCCGAGACTAGGGACCTTTTGGGGGTCTCAGCCTGAGGACGATCGACGGTCGTGGAAGACCAGGGAGAAGTTTGTCATGAAGCGGAAGCTTTCTTGGGTCGTTGGCGTGTCAGCCCTTTCGATGGCGGCATGGATGGGCTGCGGTAGTTCGGACGAATCCGAGCTGTCAGGGACCGGTTCGCCCGGTACGGGGGGAGGGGCTGGCAGCGACGGCGGCGCGGGCTCAGGGGGAACGGGCGCTGGGGGAACCGGGGGGTCTGCCGGCATCTCAGGCTCGGGAGGGACCGGCTCCGCAGGCGTCTCAGGCTCGGCTGGGTCGGCCGGGTCGGCTGGGTCGGCTGGGTCGGCACCGGGCTGCCAATCGGATGGGGATTGTTCAGCACCAACCGGCTACTGCGACACTTCCGCCGGGGTCTGCGTGGTGTGTCTCGGAGACGCGAACTGCACCGATGGCGACGCCCCCGCCTGTGACACCAACACCTTCACCTGTGTCGAGTGCGTGGACAACACGCACTGCTCGGGGAACAGCCCGTACTGCGACGCCACCAGCAACCACTGCGTCGAGTGCCTGACGACGGCCAACTGCGGTGATCCGAACCTTGCCTGCGACCCGGCGACCAACCGCTGCGTGACAGCATGCGCCTCCAGCGGTGATTGCGCACCACCGGTCCCTTACTGCGACACCGCGAAGGGGTTCTGCGTCGAATGCCTGGATAACGCGAACTGCGAGGGAACCGGCAACCCGGTCTGTGCCCCCACGGGCCAATGCGTCGACTGCATCGACAACTCCACCTGTTCGGGCGATCAACCGTACTGCGATGTCGATGCCTATCGGTGCGTCGAGTGCCTCACCGACGCGAACTGCGCGGATCCGTCTTTGATGTGCGACCAAGGCGAATGCCGCTGCGCAGCGGGAACGTCGTGGTGCGGCGGCTCCTGCATCGACACGACGTCGGATCCCGACAATTGCGGGGGTTGCGGGAACCAGTGCGATCCCGACTTCGAAGTTTGCTCGAACGGGGACTGTGCCTGCACGGACGGACTGACGATGTGCGACGGACAGTGCCGGGATCTGCAGAATGACCCGCGTCGTTGCGGCGGGTGCGACACCCAATGCGGAGATGCGGAGGTCTGCAGTAGCGGGACCTGTGCGTGCCGCCCGGGGCTGACCGAGTGCAACGGCAACTGCGTCGACATGCAGTCCGACCCGCGGTTCTGCGGCGACTGCAACACGGAGTGTGGCACCAATCAGCTATGCCAGGATGGAAGCTGCGCAAGTGCTTCGGGCGGGTGCGATGGCGGTCTGGAAGCCTGCCAGGTGCCGGGCGACTTGATGGGTTGCTTCGATCTGGAGACCAGCCCGCTGCACTGTGGCGATTGCGGTCAAGTGTGTGCCAATGACGAGCTTTGCGTCAGCGGCGAGTGCTACAACTACCGGCCCGCCTCGCCGTGTACGACTTGTCCGTGCGACAGCATCTGCAACGAGTTGGTGGACAATCCGCGGTGCTGCGACGTGGGAGCCAGCCTCATTTGCCTCGAGGACGCCCCGGCGTGCCCGTGACCGCTTCGCCCCCGCCCATGTGGTTGCTCTGAAGGGTGGCGAGAGGGGGCTGGCGTTGGCGGGGTGTTGTCGTGTGCTTCGCTTAGGGGGCTGAGTCGGTTCGACGGTCGTGGAAGACCACGGAGAGATTGTCATGAAGCAGATGCTTTCTTGGGCCTTGTGTGTGTCAGCTCTCTCGATGACGGCGTGGGGCTGCGGTAGCTCGAACGAATTCCAGATGTCAGGGACCGGTTCGCCTGCGACGGGGGGCGGGGCGGGCAGCGCGGGCTCTGGGGGAACGGGAGTTGCGGGCAGCGCGGGCTTTGCGGACTCGGGGACCGGGGCGGTCGGGGGCTCCGGCTCCGCAGGCGTTTCGGGCACTGGGGGAACGGGAGTTGCGGGAAGTGGAGGCTCTGCGGGCTCCGCCGGGTCAGGCGGGACCGGTTCTGCAGGCGTGACAGCTTGCTCGTCCAGCGGGGACTGCTCACCTCCGACCCCCAACTGCGACACCGCGAAGGAGTTCTGCGTCGAATGCCTAGACAACGCGAACTGCGCGGGAACGGGAAGTCCGATCTGTGCCCCGACGGGCCAATGCGTCGGCTGTATCGACAACTCGACCTGTCCGGGTGGCCAGCCGTACTGCGATATCGGTGTCTACCGGTGCGTCGAGTGCCTCACCGACGCGAACTGCCCGGATGCGTCTTTGGCTTGCCTCCAAGGCCAATGCCGATGCGCAGCGGGAACGTCTTGGTGCAACGGCTCGTGCATCGACACGACGTCGGATCCCGACAATTGTGGCGGTTGCGGGAACCAGTGTGACCCCGACTACGAAGTCTGCTCGAGCGGAGATTGTGCCTGCAAGGGCGGGCTGACGATGTGCAACGGACAGTGCCAAGACCTTCAGAATAACCCCCTTCGATGCGGCGGGTGCGACACCCAATGCGGAGATGCGGAGGTCTGCAGCAGCGGGACCTGCGCGTGCCGCCCCGGGCTGACCGACTGCAACGGCAACTGCGTCGACATGCAGTCCGACCCGCGGTTCTGCGGTGACTGCAACACGGAGTGTGGCACCGATCAACTTTGCCAGGATGGAAGCTGCGCAAGTGCTTCGGGCGGGTGCGATGGCGGTCTGGAAGCCTGCCAGGTGTCGGGCGACTTGATGGGTTGCTTCGATCTGGAGACAAGTGCCCTGCACTGTGGCGATTGCGATCAGGTGTGCGCCAATGATGAGCTTTGCATCGACGGCAGTTGCTACACCTACCGTCCCGCCTCGCCGTGCACGACCTGTCCGTGCGACAGCATCTGCAACGAGTTGGCAAACAACCCGCGATGCTGCGACGTCGGAGCCGGCCTCATTTGCCTCGAGGACGCCCCGGCGTGCCCATGACCGCACCGCCCCCTCCATGCTAACGTCTGCACATGCTTCCGGTCGTCGTCGTCGTCGAATTGGCTCCGGCTGACGCGCCCCCCACTCTCGCTGATGTGCTGCTCGATTCCTGCTCCGTGGCTCTTCGCCGGGGAACGTGCGCGCGGGCTGACACGCTCGAGGCGTCGTCCGCGCAAGCGACCGCGGTCATTGTGTGGAACGGTCTCGACGTTCGCATCGAGGTCGGTGTCCAGCGCGAAGGGCGGCCGTTGTGGGTGCTGAGGGAGCTAACGTTCTCCAGTTCGGACCCAGAAGTGGAGCGGTGGCGAGCCGCTGGGCTCACGGTGGCTTCTCTGGTGGGCGAGGTCCAGCCGTGGGTGAGCACGCCGCAGCCGAAGCCCAAGCCGCCGCTCCCTGCTGCACCGGTCCAGGGCAAGGAGGAGCTGACATCCCGATCGGACGCGAACCTCGGGGTCTCCGCGTTGGTTGGCCCAGGGCTGAGCTCAGGCGGTGTCCGGGTCGGTGGGAAGCTCGACGCGGCCCACCGGGTCTGGGGCCCGGTTTTTGTCATGGGCGCCGTCGATCACTCCGTCGGGCTGGGGACCAGCGAGGACCTGAGCGTCGCGTGGACCAGCGCTGCAGTGTCCGGCTTGTACATGACCGGTGTCGCGAGCGGTCTGGAGCTCGGTGCGTCAGGGGGAGTCGTCCTGCAACGCATGGCGGCATCCACGAAATCGGAGCCGACGGATTCTGGCAGTCAGTGGGACCCCGGAGTGGCGCTCGGGGTGCTCGCAAGATGGCCTGCGAACGAGTCGCTGTCGATCCGCGGTGGGGTGGACGCCAGGCAGTTCTGGCGGGGTGCCGAGATTCGCGTAGGTGGCGAGGAGGCCGGGAAATCCTCGAGGTGGACCGCGCTCGTCTGGCTTGGTCTGCAATGGTCCCTCACGCCTGGGGTGCGGTGAGTGCCTGGCGATTCGGCCTCCGGTTACTTATGGATCGTGGCGTGGCCATCCATGAAACGTAGTCGTCCCCACCTCGCGGTCGTGCAGGGAGGAACAGCTTCCGAGCCAGCCCCCCGTCCTTCGGATGAAGAGCTCATTCGTGCGGTGGAAGAGGGCGACGCCCATGTCGCCGGGTTGCTCTACGACCGGCTTCTCCCCACGGTGGATCGCACCATCGTTCGGGTGCTGGGTCGAAGAGAGGCGGAACACGAGGATCTCGTCCAGAGCGCCTTCGAGCAGATCGTGATGACGCTCTCTCGCCGTCGGTTCGGCCGTACCTGCAGTCTGGACGCGTGGGCGTCGACGCTGGCGTCCCGCGTGGCGTTCAACGTGCTCCGGTCCCGAACGCGCGAACGTCGCGTGGTCGATCACAAGGCGGATCTGGACGACGCGACGCGGACGCGGGCCGGGGGACGGGACGTGGAGCGGGAAGCGGGGACGCGACGGCAACTCGACCGGGTGCGGCTCCACCTGTCCCAAATGTCGGAACTGCGAGCGACAACGCTGTTCTTGCACGACGGCCTTGGCTACGACCTCGCCGAGATCGCGGTCCTCACGGGCGCTTCGCTCGCGGCGGCCCAATCGCGACTGGTGCGCGGTCGCAGGGAGCTTCAGCAGCGGATGGGGGAAGACATCCCGGCTCAGGAGGACGAGCGATGAGACGCGAGGCCCAAGAGTCGAAGGCGTTGCGTAAGTTGGCGACCGGGGTCGTCGAGGTGGAGTCGCAGGGTGAGCTTGCTCGCCGCCGCGAGCGCTTGGTTCCGAAGCTCGCCATGGCGATCGACCGAGCGTCCCGGCTCGAAGCCCGCCGGCGGCAAATCCGTCGAGTGGCCACCGTCGTGGCGCTCGCCGCCGCCGTGGTCTTGATCGTGGGAATGGGGTGGTCTGCGTGGAGATCTGGCAGCGCTCCACGAGAATCGGAACTCGCAGCCATGAGGGTCGAGTCGACCGATGGCTCGGTGATCGTGACCCACGACGGTCGGGAGGCCCCTGCCATGAGTCGGGCGCTTTCGAAGGATGACGCGATCACCACGGCAGAAGGGGCGCGCGCCGTGGTTCGGCTTGCGAGCGGAACAAGTCTGTGGATCGGGCCTTCGACGCAGCTTTCTCTCGGCGGGACGACGGGGGCGCGGGATGAGGTGACGCTTTCTGCCGGCTACGTCGAGGCGACGGTACCCAAACTTGGTGCGGAGGCGAGCTTCGAGGTCGTGACGCCCGATACGCGTGTTCGCGTGCACGGGACGCGATTCTCAGTGAGGGTTCAGAAGAGCGGCGACGGGATCAAGACGGACGTTCGCGTGAGCGAGGGTGTCGTGTCCGTGCTTCACGGCGGTGGGGTTGCGATGTTGCATGCCAGTGCATCCTGGTCGTCCGAGGACGCGATAGCGGAGCGACGGGACACGGAGGACCGCGATTCGCCAGAAATGACAGGGGAAGGGGTTCGTTTGACCGCCGAAGACGGGGGTGCCGTCAATGATGGCGGCGAGGGGCCTCGGCCCGTGACCGCGGGGGGGACGCCAGCAGAGCCTGCGGCGATCGCGTCGACCCACAGCAGCCTCGCGGAGGAAAACGCCGCGTTCCAGAGGGCAATGCAGGCCGCGCGTGCGGGGCAAGACGAGCGGTCGCTCGCGCTGCTCAACGAGTTCCTCGCGAGATACCCTCGATCGCCACTCGCCCAGAACGCTCGCGTCGAGCGATTTCGGACGCTGGCTCGTTTGGGAAGAAGTGATGCCGCGTCCCGAGAAGCCAGACGCTACATGGCCGAGCACCCGGGGGGGTTCGCCAGCGACGAGGCGCGAGACGTCGTGATGCCTCCGGCATCGGGTGGGACAGGTGGAAGATGAAGCGTTCGACCGCGTTCCTGTTGGTCATCGGCGCATTCCCTTCCTTGATCGCTTGTGGAACCGATGGGCTGATCGACCTGGCCCCGGACTCGGCTCCCCCGCCCAACGATGCATCCAGCGACGCTACGTTGCCCCAGCCGAGCTGCGTCGGCCCAAGCGACTGTGTGTCGCCCTTCCCCGAATGCGATCTTCAGCTGGGGGAATGCGCGGAGTGCTTGTCGTCCGCCTCATGCGGTGAACGCTTCTGCGAGCCGGAGAGTCACAGTTGCGTAGACTGTGTGCAGGACATCGACTGCGGTGACGAGCTGCGTTGTTCGCCCGAGCGGTGGGTTTGCGTCGAGTGCCTGAGTGAGGCGGACTGCGAGGAGGGCGTGTGCGACCCCACGGGCCGATGCACGGAGAGCTGCCAGGGGGACCAGGATTGCCACGAGGACAGTGAGCCGTGGTGCTTGCCCACAGGAGGCTTCTGCGTGGAATGCACGGCGAGCGATCAATGTGAATCGGACGAGCAATGCGACCCATCCGCACATCGCTGTCTATAGGTGTTGAGTGGGTGCCGATGGCGAGACGCCTCAGTCGAACTCGAGCGGTCCGATCTTCGCGAACATCAGCGCGCCGCCCACGTACCACGCGGACCCCTCCACGACGGGACCTTCGAACGGCTCCTTCCGACGCAACTCGGTCCACAGCAGGTTCACGAAGACGCATCCGCCCCAGGGCAACTCGGATGTCGGCAAAGTCCCGCAAGCCGTGACGGACACGCTATCGATCGCGTCACCGTCGTTGCCACCGGCGAGCACGGTCCTACCTCCTTCCGCGAAGACCGAGACCGGTTCGAAGATCGCGGCGCCGCGGGCGCCTACGTGCGGACGGAAGCTGTAGGAGACGCCGTAGTAGTCGAGGTCGTGTTCTGGATCCTGCGACAACTGGGCGGCCTCTCCCACGGCGACCTTCCCCACCATGTCGAGTGCGGCCACTCCGCCGAGCTGGAACGCGGCGAGCTTGTCGGTCCAGAGGTACCCCGCGCTCGCTTGGGGGAGGCGAAGGTAGGGGTGGAACAGCTTGAGAGCGGCTCCCCCCGCTCCCTGGGCGCCGCCCGTCGCATACAACCCGTGGCCGCCGTCGAGACGCACGCGATAACCCAGCATCGCCGTGAGCTCGGTCCGGTAGATGGCGATCGGCACGTCGGCGACGGCGTACTGCCACCCAAACTCGGCCAGCAGGCCTGACCCATCCGGGACGAGGAGGATACGTCCCGTGGAGGTGACGAAGGACAGCCCGACGTAGGTTCGCTCGTAAGCTCCGGCGCGAGTTCCGAAGGCGATCGGGGCCATGGGTGCGACGGCGCCTGCGGTCAACCATTGAGGTCCCTCGAGCTCATGCTCCGACGTGGGCGGAGGTGGCGGAGGTGGCGGAGGTGGCGGAGCGTCGCGAACGACCGTGGCGGCAGTCGAGGCGCTCCCTGTCGCGATCACGAGGGGGCCTGCCTCTTGGGCACGCTCGTTGGGCACCTGCGCGAAGGATGCGACGGCCCATCCGGCGGTGATGGCCGGGAGGCACAGGACAACGACGGGCAGCGTGCTCCTGCTGAACCGGCGTGGGGTGAGGAGCTGCAGCATGGACGACCAGATTAGCACTGGGCCTCGCAGGCTTCTCCGTTGCGTTGATGGGACTGGGAAAGCCCACGGCAAACACGTCACCACGAAACCCCGGCTACGCCGGGGTGACATGGCGTGGTCCCATGGCCCTGCACGTCGTCCGCACCCTATCCTGTGAGCCCGGCGCTTGCCGGGCTTTCTGGGTCTTGGTCTGCCGTGGGCTTTCCTGGTGCAAGAAGACGACGTGGGAAGCCCGCGGCAGGATTGCCGTGCGGTAGCTGCCACACAGACACCGCTCAGACCGTTCTGCATTCCGTGCTCGCGTTCCTGTCCACTGTTCCTACTTCACTCCCCCGTTCCCCCTTTCAGCCTCGCCCTTTCTCCGCTATCCCACACCCACTACCCCGAGGTCCCCATGCGCCATTTCCCCTTGCTTGCCAGCTCCGTCCTCGCCGCCGTGCTCTTCGCCTCGACGACCCAAGCCGCCGGCCCCTTCGTTTCCGTGACCCAGGCGCGCCCAGGGGAATCCGCGGTCTACCTCCAGAACAACGCCAAGGTGGCCGTGTTCGGAACCGCGACCGAGGCCGACCTTCGCCATGCCCTCGCGTCGGCCACCATCCGCGTCCGGTCGGCTTCCCCTGCCGGCGACGCCATGGTCCTGTCGCTCGAGCACACGACGCGGCAACCCCTCACGTCCGCGGACCTCGACGCCGTCAGCTTCCACGTTCGTTCGGTCCAGGGGGTGACGGGAACAGGCCCTGTGTACTTCGAAGGCGATGCGATGCACGTGTCGACGGGGCGTCTCTGGATCTACCTTCCGAGGGGCACAGGGGCGGCGAAGGCCCAGGCGAAGCTGGCGGGCATGGGACTGCAACTGATGGACTACGTCGACGCAGTGCATGGCATCGCAGTGGGCGCTCCGATGGGCGCGTTCTCGATCGACACCGTCACGCGGGAGTTGCTTGCCGCCGGCCACCAGGCCGTGCCCGAGCTCCAGCGAAAGTCCTTCCCCCACCTCGTCCCGAGCGACCCGTACTTCGCCAGGCAATGGTCTCACCGCAACACGGGCGACAACGTCACCCGCGCCGGATCGCAGACCCCCATCGAAGGTGTGGCCTTCGCCGACGCACGCGTCTCCGACGCTTGGGACATGACGACGGGTCTCGCGACCACCCTCGTGGGTGTTCTCGACTCGGGCACGGACTGCACTCACCCCGAGTTTGCGGGCAAGTGCGAGCAGCCCTACAACGCCATCACCAACACCCCCTCCGCCGAGCCGCCTCCCTTGTCCCAGGACATGATGGCCGGGCACGGCACCTCCGTGGCGGGGATCGTGGCAGCCCCCATCGACGGCGAAGGCATGGTCGGCGTGTGCCCTGCGTGTCGCATCGTTCCGGTGCGCCTCATCGAGAGCGGCACCTTTCTCACGGACACCATGATGCTTCGAGGCTTCAAGCACGCCGTGGACGCGGGCGTCTCCGTCATCAACAACTCCTGGGGCCCTTCCATCGCTGGGACCTTCTTCATCCCCGTCTCCCAGGGTGAGCTTCAAGGTATCCAGTACGCGGGGCAGGGCAGGGGAGGGCTTGGCGTGCTCGTTGTGTATGCCGCTGGCAATGACAGCGCGGACACGCAGTACCTCGGCCAACTGCGCACGGGCGAGCCCAACGTCATGGCCATCGCCGCCTCGAACCACCGCGACAAGCGCTCCTCCTACTCGAACTTCGGCGACTTCCTCGACGTGTCCGCCCCCACCAACGACGAAGGCATCACCCCGTCGATCATCTCCCTCGACATCGTGGGTGCTGGGGATCTCGCGGGGGATTACACCTCGGCGTTCGGTGGCACGTCCAGCGCGGCTCCGGTCGTCAGCGGCGTGGCAGCCCTGATGTTCTCGCTGAAGCCCGACGCGACCGCGGCCCAGGTGAGGGAGATCCTGAACCAGACCGCGGACAAGGTCGACGCCGACGAGGGGTTCTGGGACGCGCAGGGTTTCAGCGTGTTGTACGGCCATGGCCGCGTGAACGCCCACCGTGCCCTGCTGTCCTTGCAGGGCATGAGCGACCCGGCGTGCGCCACGCCCGCCGCGAGCGACGACTGCGACGTCCACCTTGACGAGAACTGCGACGGGTTCGTGGACGAGGGGTGCTCGGTGGTGTCGAACGTGGGGTTGCTCTGCACGGATGCCACGGAGTGCGGAGCCGAGACCTACTGGACCTGCCCCGACTCCGGCAAGGTTCGTGGGGTGTGTACTTACTCCTGCTACGACCGGCCGTGCCCCGACGGGTCCGCGTGCCTCGTCGGTCGATGTGCACCGTACTGCAACGACGACAACCCCTGCCCGCAGACCGACACGGTGTGCACGGACGACGTGCTCGGCCTCTGCTTGCGCCGTTGCACGACGAACGTCGACTGCCCCACGGACGAGGTGTGCGACTTCACGAACGGTTACTGCGTGCTCGATACCGACGGGTTACCGGGGTCGCCGTGCATCTCGGACGAGTGCAAGGGGGCGTCCTCGCTCTGTTTGTCCGATGGGATGGGCTTCCCGGACGGGTACTGCACGCACGCTTGCAGCACGAACGCCCAGTGCGAAGACAGCGGCAAGTGCATCGCGACGATGAACGGGTCGTTCTGCTACAAGGCCTGCACGTTTGATGGCGATTGCCGGCAGAACTACGTGTGCGAGCAGGCGGGGCCGCGCGCGGGGACCTGCTACAAGAAGTGCGACAAGGACTCGCAGTGCCGGGGAACGGACCCGGGCTGGGACCACATCATGTGCGAGCTTTCCACCGGACGGTGCATCGACACCGCTGCGCCCGACGCCGGTGTGGACGCGGACGAACCCGAGGGCGGGGAAACGGACGCCGAGACGGATGCCGAACCGGACGCCGGGTCCGAGCCTGCGGAGGATGGCGGGACGGACGCGGGGGCGGAGGCGAGCACGGAAGGTGGCGCGGAGGCGGGCACGCCGACGGGAGGGGGCGACGACGACGACGGCGGTTGTGGCTGCCGCGCGGCGGGAACGGAGCGCGTTCCGTCCGTTGGCGCGTGGGCGCTGGTGCTTCTCGGACTGGTGCTGGCGGGGCGGCGCCGCCGGGCGACTTGACCTCGGCATGGTGCCGGTGACCCTCCGCTCCACGCTCCTGTGCTTGTCGTTGGCTGGCTCGGCCGGGTGTGTGCCCGAGCCGACGTCGTCGCCGCGTGCGGTGTGGCCGAAGCTGGCTGAGCCCCAGACCCTGGCGGTGGATGCGGGCAGCAATGGGGTGTCCGCGCAGTCCGTGGACGCAGCCGTTCCCATGGGCCCTGACGCGGAGGGCGCCCAGGAGCGTGACGCATCGGACGCATCCGAACCCCAGGAGCGTGCTCCCTACCAGGGGATGATGCCCTCTGTGGATCGGCGGGACGCTCCGGCAAGGGAGATCGCGAACCTCTCCCCGCGCGCGTGCCGGGATCGCGTTCGCGCGGCGAAGCTACCCGTCAAGTCTGCCGGGGGCGCCCCTGGGGTGGCGACTCCGATGCGGGTGGACGGTCCACTGCACGGCGTGACCTTCCGAGGCCCGGGGCCGAAGAGCAAGCACAGCGTCATGGACTGCCGGCTCGTTCTGGCGCTCGATGCCTTCGCCAAGGTGCTCGCGTCCCACGGCGTCACCGACGTCTACTACGGGAACACGTACCGTCCGAAGGCGCGTTTCCGGGGGCAGCGCGGTCGGACGCCAAGCCAGCACGCCTACGCTCTTGCCATCGACATCGTTCGGTTCGACCTGCGCGACGGGACCGTCCTGCGGGTGGAGGCGGACTACCACGGGAAGCTGGGGACGCCGTCGTGCGGGCCGGACGCGGTCATGACCGAGCGCAGCCCGGCGAGCGTCTTGTTTCGAAACATCGTGTGCGACGTGGCGCGGGCGGGGGTGTTCCACCACATGCTGACGCCTGGCTATGACGCTGCGCACCGGACGCACTTTCACTTCGACATCCAGCGCGACGGGGTTTGGGTCACGGTGCGGTGAGCGCCTCGCCCCTGCGAGCCTTCAAGGCCACGGCGCGTCACGTTGACTCCATCGAATTGTGTGAGACTCTCACTCATAGTGATGGGCCGAACTCCCCTTGGTCGTCAGGGAGAAGCCTCGAGACGGACGAGTCTCTCGCTCCCAGCGCTTCTAGACCCGAACAACCTGCCTAGCACACGTCTTGCAGCGCTGGGTCTCATGAACACGAAAACCAAGGTAATCTCCGTCGGCGTGGCCGCCTTGCTGACCACGTTCGGCTTCGTGAACCCGGCGCAGGCCAACCTCGAGGCGTGCGGCGGAGTGTATCTCGAGGCCTCGGCCGCAGGGTCGTGCGAGGTCGTGCCCACCGAGACGTGCGTGCAGAAGTGCGAGCCTGTCTCCGTCGAGCTTGTCTGTGCAGCGCGGCTGACCACGCAGTGCGAAAGCAGCTGCTCCGCAACAGCCGAGGCGTCATGTAGTTCGACCTGCGAGGAGAGCTGCGTGCCCTCATGCACCTCGCAGCCGTCGGAGCCGCCCAACTGCATGGGTCTGTGCATGTCCGACTGCCAGCAAGGCTGCACCGCCGAGTGCGGGGACACTCCCAAAGGGGAGTGCCGCTCTTCCTGTGCGCAGTGCTGCTCGGTCGACTGCCATGCCCAGTGCGACACCGCCCCGGAGCCCTCATGCGAGCCCGTTTGCGCGGTCGCTTGTTCGGGCTCCTGCGAGGGAAAGGCGAACATCGACTGCCAGGTCTCGTGCCAGTCGAGCCTCTACGCGGAGTGCAAGTCCAAGGTGGTCGAGGAGTGCAGAACCGAGTGCACGACCACGGGCGCTGCCATCTTCTGCGACGGCCAGTTCCTCGCGACCGCCGGTAACCTCCAGGCGTGCGCGGACGAGCTCAGGGACGAGTTCAACGTGTCTCTCGACGTCAGCGTCAACGCCAGCGGCTCCTGCGACAACGGCAGCTGCGAAGGCGATGCCGACGGGAAAGGCACCTTCGAATGCGCGATCGGCAGCGTTCCGAACGCAGCGCACGGAAGCGCGGCAGGTGGCTTGATGGCGCTTCTCGGCCTGGGACTCTTGCGGGTTCGTCGGAACCGCCGCCCGGACTGATCTCACCACGCACTGCCCCGTAGGATCTACTTTCGCGGCCGTACGCGATGCTTCGATCCCCGACGCGGCTGGGTGGATGGCTGGGTGGATGATTGGGCGGGCGGCGGCGCGGGCGCGTTCTCCTGACGAAGGTAGGCCAGCGCCGAGGTGAACTGCCTGGTGGTGATCGTGTGGCCAGCGCTTACGGCCATGACCCGGTGCTTCCAGCGCACGGCGCGCAAGGCCGCCACCAGCCCGCGGGCGTCCCGGCTGCCCGCCCGGTCCTTCGTCCCATACCCCACGAAGATCGGGACGCGTGGCTTCACCTTCGATACCATTGCCTTGGAATAGGGCGCAGAGCCGCCCGCGAATACCGCGTAACCGTCCACCGGCAGTCTCCCTCGCAACGCCAGGGACGAAGCGTAGTACGCACCGCTCGAGAACCCCATCACGAACACCTGCTTGAACGGGTGTCCCGTCCGCCCCTCGAGCGTTGTCTTGGCCGCCATCCAGCTGTCGAGCAGCGCGTCTTCGCCGCCAGGCGACAGGTTCGACGTGCGCCAAGCGTAGGCTTCCGCCTGGCCCTCCCGCGCCGGTTGGCGGGGCGCCCGCGGGGCCAGCAGCGCGAACTTCTGGTGTTCGGCGTAGCGGGACATCCCTTGAATCAAAGCAATCTGCCACCCACTGCCCACGTCGGTCACGCCGTGCAGGAAGATCACCAAGGTCGGCTCGGGGTCGGATCGCACACGGTCGGGCAGCACCGCGCAGATGGTGCCGGGGAGCATCTCGACGCCGGCAGGGCACCAGACATCTTCGGGCTCCCCCGCGTCCAGACCGCTTGCATCCGCCGCATCTTGGGCCCCATCTTGTACGTCGAGCGCTGCGTCGGTGTCGGGTGCCGCGTCCGCGATGGCATCGAAACCCGCATCGATCGCGGCGGCGACGCCCGCCTCTTCAGGTACCCCCGGACCAGGCTCGGTCCTCACCGATGCGACGGGGCTCGCGCCGCCGCTACACGACGCCGTCGCGACAACCAGCAACAGCAAAGACCAGATCCGGGCAATCACGGGCCATGTCGTATCACGGGGCAAGGGCACGAGCCAGCGCGCGCCAGCCCAGCACAGGACTTCGCCCGCGTGAGCCGCGCGCCACACACAACGCCAGGACGATAAGCAGCAAGCCAACCGGCCCAGCGGGTCGGCGCGCGGGAGCTCCAGCCTCGGTCCGGCACGCGCAGCCCGACGCGTCGTCGGCGCCCGTGGACCCCAAGGAACTGCCACTCTCCGTCGACCCATCGCTCTGCCCGTCCGAAAGGCTTGCATCCGAAGGAAGTCCAGCGTCGGGCCCCGACCCATCGGACTCCGTTCCGGCGTCCTGAGGCGCGCAGCCAGGGCCGAGATCGGTGCCCTGGGGGAATGTGGTCACCTCCCCGTGCACCTCGAACGCCACTCGCTCCCCTGCGAGATAGACCTCGTCCGCCACCACCCCGACGCCGTACGGTGGTGCCTCCAGCGTGGCCACCTCGGTGGCGTCGACGCGCACGCACCCGTTGCCGTCGCGCCGGACGGAGAGGTCGAACGAGGAAGCGCCGGAGGCGGTGACGAGCGTGGCGCCGCCCACGTCAAGGAAGCTGCCATTCTGCAGATACGCCCGCGCGAGCGAACCATCCGTGGTGAGACCGAAGACGAAGATCTCGGCGTCGGTCGTCACGCCCGGCACCTCGGGGATGTCCGCGGACTCGGGCGACAGCGTGAACGGTGCCGTCTGGCCGGAGCCCAACATCGACGCGGCGGCCTCGATGCCGAACGGGCCGGACACGACGAGGCCCGCGTGGGGATCGCCGAGCGCAACGGCCTTGGACAGCGGCGTCTCGTCGAGCACGCCGTCTACCTCGTACGAGGCATCATCGAACCACACGGTGCCAGTGCCGGTGAATTGAATGGCAATGCGCGCGGAGTCGACGCCGGACGCGGGGGCCGTCGTGGTGAGCGTCACGTGCGTCCAGTCGGACGCGCTATCGGCCGAAAGGGTGACCTGCTCGCCGTCGGGCTCGGCGAGGTATGACCCGTTTAGCATGTAGTAAGGTTGGAGGCCGAGGGTTCCCGCGGCGCCGGAGCCCCGGACGTAGACGCTCGCAGTGATCGTGGACCCCGGGGTCAAGCTCATGGGTTCGGAGTAGAAGTACCCTGACTTGGACGACGAGAACTGAATGCGAGCGCTGCTCTGTCCGGACCGGGCGACGGTGTCGTCCGCGGCGTGGGACGCGTCGACGAAGCGTGGCTGCCAGCTCGTGAGACCGTCTTCGAAGCCCGGGTTGTCGAAGGTGACATGGGCCTGGCGTCCGGGAACGAGAGCCGCTGCGAATCGCACGCTGGCGGTGGGCTGAGACCGCCACTCGGCGTAAGGGCCATATTCCTCCGCGCCAGGGTGGAGCGTGGAGGTCGGGTAGCCGGCGGCCAGGGGGACGCTGGAGGCGAAGAACGCCTGCAGCCTCGCCGAATTCAGGGACGCCACCATCTCGGCGGGACCCGTCCCGGCCTCGAATCTGCCGCCGGCGCCCGTGTGGAGGAGAAACGAGTAACCGTGAGAGGTCGCTGCCGCGATGTCGTCGAATACGAACACGACGTCCGGCCGGGCGTAGAAGATGCGCCGCCCGAAGCGGCTGAGCAGCCCCGACGGGTAGGTGGCAGCGGCCTGGGCCACGACCTTGGCGTACGCGGACCCATCAAAGAGGTAGTCGAGCTTGCCGCCCGCGAGCTCTGTCTGGCCTCCCGTCACCGTGGCGCCGTTGCTCGACACCGTCTTGTCGACCAGCACCGTGTTGTGTCCGATGGTGCCCGTCGTCAGCAGGTGCTTGGAAGCGTTGAAGTAGTTCTCGTAGCCGGGGTCCGCCGCGATCCACTGCCCGAAGGCGCTGATGACGAAGCTGTTGTGATCGAGATGGTTGTGGCCCACCTCCGTCGTCGGGGGGCCGCTCTTGATGGCGACCACCGGGGCACCGTCGAACCCGGCGCGCAGGACCGCGTGGCCGACATCCTTGTAGAGGGAGGTCCCGGAGCCCTGGATGGGCAGCGGCTCGAGGTCGGGGCGCGCCCAGACGAAGTTCAGAAAGCCTCGCGGACGATCGTTGCCCGTCGCCACGAGATACCACTGCGCGGTCGCATCCCCGCGCGATGCAAGGGAGAACATCGTGGTCGACCAGTACGCTGCCGCGGAGGAGTCTCCGAGGGGGGCCAGAGAGCGGTTGTCGCTGCTGAGGAAAGCGCCAGCGAAACGCGGGATTCCCGCCAGCCACGCGTGCTCGAACAGATCAGCGCCCAGCGACTTTCGCTCGAGTACATGGGCGCCGATGACGAGATTGTCGACCGCGTAGGAGCCATAGAGCTGCCCTTCGAACGCGCCGCCATCGTCCCCTTGACCGTCGTAAAAGCGGAGGATGGACTCGCGCGCAAGCGCAGTCCAGGCAGAGGCTTGCGAGGGTATGTCCTCCTGCACCGCGCAGGCGCCCACGGCGAGCCCCCCGACCCTCAGGGCGTACCCATTGAACCACGCGGCGATTCCCCCCGCGGCCGCGTTGGCCGCCGACACGTCCGCGGCGAGCGGCTCCACCCCCTTGCTCACGATCGCATTGCGGAGCAGGGTGCGGTCCGCGGCGGTCATCGCGCCGAAGCCAAGGTCGTAGGCCATCCCCACGCCAAGCGTAAGGTGGGCGGTGTCGAGACAGGCGTTGGCTCCTCCGCACGAGTATCCGGGATCGGTCCACTGCGACCAGGCGACCACCGCGCGTGCGACGTCGAAGGCGCCCGTGCCCTGGGCATTGGTCCAGTACGACGCCTCTCCCGTGACCGCATAGACGAACGAGAGCGTTTCCATGCGCGATTGCAGGTCGCGAGAGACCTTCGTCCAAGGCGGGTAGTTCGGGTTGTTCGGGTGGGGCGGCGGCATCGTCGACGAGAGCGCGTAGGTCCACGTGACGGACCCAACGCCGTCGGGGTCCGGAATCTCGACGGTGTACGTGTAGGGTGTCGCCACGTACTGGTCGGCGGCGTCCTTGATGCTCTCGAACGCCTCGGCGAAGCTCCAGCCAAGGCCGGAGTCCGTGGTGCTGGCAGCTCGCTGCTCGAGCTCCGCAAGCCCGGCGTCGTCGAAATAGAGCGACGGGTGGGCAAAGGCGGGCGAGGCGGCGAGCACCGCGGCGAGCACCGCGGCGGGCGGGAGAACGGCGTGGAGGCAGGGACGACGCATGGGGAGAACCTCGGATTCGGCTCCGTGCCGGGAGCGCACGGGCCGTTATCCTAGCTCTCTTCCCGTTGCGGGAGAAACTCGGCCTTCGCGCCAGCGAGCTTCGCCCCCGGTTCGAGGCAGATCATGCGAACGCGCCCGGTTGCGACATCAACTCCGCCCTCGTCGCGCACGGTGGCCTCCCAGACATGGGTGCGGCGGCCGCGAACGCGAGGCGTGGCCGTGACCCGCAAGGTGCCGGACCTCACGGGGCGCAAGAAGCTGGTGCTGTTGTCGAGTCCGACGACGGTGCGCCCGTCTCGCAGCGTGCAAAGGACGGCCCCGGCGGAGCATGTGGTTTCGATGAGACCGCAGTGCACGCCGCCGTGCACGATTCCGTGCGGTTGCAGGTGCTGTTCGCCGATCTGGAGCTCTGCGACGACTTGCTCTTCGCTCGCCTCCACGTACCGGAGGCCGCAAGCACGGCTCCAGCCGCTGAGGTTGCTGTTCAAGAACGCCAGGGGATCGAAGCCGTCGGGTGCTGCCTGCGTCATGATCTGCAGTGCGTAGCACAGGAAACAGGGGCGTTCCGTGAGAATTGGCCCTCTCCCGGCACTGACTGCCCTTCGCGCGTGGGGTGAGCCCTTCACTCCTTCGAAGGATCGTCCGGAGTCTGGGGCGGGGCGGTGAGAATCTTGTAGTAGCAGGTCCCCACCAGCAGCAAGACCGCTGTCAGCGACACCGTCATGAAGATCCAGCCACTGAGTGTCATGACCTAGATCTCCTTTTCTCCGTCGACATCCATGCCGCGGGCTCGCAGCCGTTTCGTCCCGAACCACGTCACCACGACGATCGAGACAATCGCTGTGAGAATGAGGGCCCAGGAGTAGACGGCGACAGGGTTGCTCGACAGGGACTTCACGTAGCCCGGGACGTTCTGGATGCAGAACATGACGAAGACCACGATGAGGTACAGGGGGGCGACGTACTTCATGATGTACTTGAAGACGCGGGGGATGCGCATGAGGGCGCCGTGCTCGGACTCGGCGAAACCCTTGTCGATGCCGAAGAGCCAGCCGAAGGCGATGAGCTGAAGCGCGGCGAGCAGGAAGATCACGAAGGTGCCCACCCAGAAGTCGAGGGTGTCGAGGGCCACGAGGTCCTTCGAAAAGAACAGGACGAAGGCGCACCCGACGAAGGTGGCGGAGCCGAGCACGGCTGTGGCTGTGCGCTCCCCGAGCCCCAAGCTCTCCACGAGAAAAGCCCGAACTGGCTGCAGCATCGACAGGGAGCTCGTGATCGCCGCGAGAAAGAGCATGAAGAACCACAGTCCGCCGAACAGCAGGCCCGCCGGCATGTGCGCGAACACCACGGGGAGCGCGATGAACCCCGTGCTGAACGTCCCGCCCGTCGTCTTCTGCGCAAGCTCCAGCCCCAGGAAGATCACCGCGGCCGGGATCGTGACCATCCCGCCCAGCGCCACCTCGAAGAACTCGTTCGTCGACGAGGCCGTCAACCCCGACAGCACGACGTCGTCCTTCTTCTTGAGGTACGAGGCGTAGTTGATGATCACCCCGAAGCCGACGGACAAGGTGAAGAAGACCTGTCCGGCGGCGGCCATCCAGGTCTTGGCGTCGGTGAGCTTCGAGAAGTTGGGGTTCCACATGAAGCCGAGGCCTGCGGTCACGTTCTGGTCCGGGTGGGCGGGGTCCGGGGTCCCCAAGGTCAGCACGCGGATGAGCACGGCGAAGGCGCAGACCGCCATGATGGGCATGGCGTACCGGCACACGATCTCCACGCCGCGGGACAGACCACGGTGTACGAAGTAAAGGTTGATGGCGAAGGTGATGCCGAAGGCTACGAGCACGCTCAGGTGGTCGGCGTGGAACACGGCGCCGTCGGCCTTCTGCGCGGTGACCTGGGCGAAGGTTGCGGTGGACGCGGCGACCTGCTCGGCCACGGCGGCACCCCGGATCCCGAGCCCTCCTGTGAAGTACTTGTAGGCGTACTGCAAGCACCAAGACTCGATGATGACGTAGTAGAAGTAGACGATCAGGGGGACGAGCACGCCGATGACGCCGAGGTAGCGAGGCACCGCCCCCTTGCCCACGGCGCCCAGGATCATGGGGGCCGAATGGAACCCTTTCCGCCCCCCGTAGCGGCCCATGGTCCACTCCGCCCACCCGATGGGGATGCCGAGCAGCACCAGGGCGATGAAGTAGGGGATCATGAAGGCGCCGCCGCCGTTCTGGGCGGCATTGCCAGGGAATCGCAGGAAGTTACCCAGCCCCACCGCCGAGCCCGCTACCGCAAGGATCACTCCGACCCGACTACCCCAGTGTTGCTCCCGCTGCGCCACATCCGGCTCCCGGTCGATGCTGATGTCTCGGTGGAGACTGTTCCGCTGGGCACATCAGCCCGTTGGTGAGCCATCTCTACCACGACCTCAGCAGATCAGGGCTCATTTCTGGCCCGTTTGCTCGACCCGTTGTGCGCGATCCGTGAGATGCAGCGCCTCGCGAGCGTCAGGTCGGGCGCAATCTCTGCCAATATTCTTGAGCAAGAATATCCGTGGCAAGCAATATTTGGGAGTGATAGGTATCCCGTCATGGCGAGCCCCCACGCAAGCCCTACCCTCGGCGCGAAACACATCGCCCTCCTCGGCCTCGTCGCCGAGGAACCCATCCACGCCTACGGCCTCGAGGACAAAATCCGAAAACGCCACATGACCCAGTGGACCGAGATCGGGTTCTCTTCCATCTACCGCGTCCTGTCCCAACTCGAGGACGGCGGGCAGATCCAGAGCCGCCTCGAACACGAAGGCCAGGGCGCCACAAGGAAGATCTACTCCGTCAACCCGTCGGGCCGCGAGGCGCTGACCAAGGGCGTGCTCGACCTGCTCGGCTCGTTTCGCCCCGTCCGGAACCCATTTCAGGTGGGAATCGCGTTCATCGCCCACGCCCCGCACGACGAGGCCGTGGCCCGGCTGCGAGCCCGCCTTCTGGAAGTGGAGGGGTGGCTCGAGCAACTGTCTGCCCTCTCGATCGACCCTGGGTCGGCTTCTTGCGACACCCCTGTCGGCAGGCAGTTGGTGCTGGACCATGCTTGGCGCCACGTTCGCGTCGAGCGCGAGTTTCTCTTAAATGCCCTGGCGGTGCTCACCCGGTCGGACGGGGATGCTCCGGACCCTCAGGAGGTGACGTGATGAAGGCCGGGAGGATGGTGCGCTTCGTATGGCTCGCGATGGCGGTGCTTTCGCTGGCCGTGACCCTTGGCTGCAACAAGGGCTCCGCCGCCGACACGGGGCAGAGGGCCAAGCCAGTTCGGGTGGAGCCCGTGGGACGTGCGGACATCACGGACGTCATCAGCTATCCGGCCACGTTGCGCGCCTACAACGAGGTGAGGATCTTCTCCACGATCCCGGACCGCATTCTCGACTTCCCCCTGGAAGACGGCGACGAGGTCAAGCGTGGGGAGCGCATCGCCCTGATCCGGCGCGACGGTATGGACAAGGGCTTGGCGAACATGGCGGCGCAGCTCGACGGGGTCGACGCGCAGATCTCGAACATCGAATCGGAGCTCGAGCGGACCCGTGGGTTGCTCGACGCCGGCGCGGTCGCCACCTCGGCCTTCGACCGTCTGGATACGCAGTACAAGACCCTCACGGCGCAGCGCAGGTCTCTCGATGCGGCGCGGGGACAGCTGGCCGTCACCGCAGGCAACGCGTACATCACGTCGCCCATCGACGGGGTGATCGCGGGCAAGATGCTGGAGCGAGGAGACATGGCGGCGCCCCAGATACCGCTGTGCCGCGTGCTGGGCGTGGACCGGCTGAAGGTGGACATCCGGCTGGTGGAGTCCGACGTGGCGAAGGTTCATGTCGGCCAGGACGTCGTGTTGCGCGTGGACGCGCACCCGGAGCGCCCGTTCCAAGGCAAGGTGACGAGGGTGCTTCCGTACATGGACCCGGCCACGCGGACGAACGGGGTCGAGATCACGCTGGACAACGCGCCGGACCCGAAGACGGGGCAACGCGCCCTGAAGCCCGGGATGTTCGGCAAGGCGGAGATCGTGGTGGCCGAGCGCAAGGGCGTGGTCGTGGCACCCGAGCCTGCCCTGCTCCTCGACAACGACGTTCTCGCGAAGCAGAAGCCGGGAGAAGTCATCCGCAAGGCGATGGTGGTCGACGCCGAAGGCATCGCGCGTCAGCGCATCGTTCGCTGCGGCGCGCGCAAGGGGGCGCTCTTCCAGGTCCTGGAAGGGTTGTCGGAAGGCGACCGGATCGTTGTCCGGGGACAACACGGTCTGCTGGACGGGCAACGCGTCGAGATCGTCGAGGCCAAGCCCGAGTAGGTCCCGCGAGGCACAACCATGAGCATCTCTGCCCTTGCCGTCCGTCGCGCCGTCACCTTCACGATGGCCTTCCTGGTCATCATCGGGTTCGGGCTCTACTCCCTCTCGAGACTTCAGCTCGACCTCTACCCCGACATCACCCTCCCAACCGTCGTCGTCATCACCAACTACACCGGAGCCAGCCCCGAGGACATCGAGACCCTCGTCACCCGCCCGCTCGAAGGCGCCGTTGCCTCGGTCAAGGACGTCGAGGAAATCCGCTCGACCTCCAAGCAAGGCATCTCCCTGGTCGAGGTCAAGTTCGACTGGGGCAAGGACATGGACGTCGCCGAGACCGACGTCCGCCGCAAGCTCGAGATGATCGAGGCCGCGCTTCCCGAGGACGTCGACGACTCCATCGTCTTCGCCTTCGACCCGTCCCTGCAACCCGTCGTGATGTTGAACGTCACGGGGCCGTACCCGCTCGACGAGCTACGGCGCATTGCGGAGAACGATCTGGAGCCGAAGATCGCACGGCTCCCCGGGATCGCTTCGGCCGAGGTGGCGGGAGGGCTCGAACGCGAGGTCCACGTCGAGCTCGACCCCACGAAGATCGCCGCCTTCGGACTCGACGTCACGAACGTGATTGGCGCTGTTTACCGAGAGAACACCCAGGTCCCGGGCGGCGCCCTCGAGCAGGGAACGCTGGACTTCACCATCCAGACCGAAGGCAAGTACGCCAAGGTCGAGGAGGTCGGGGAGGTCGTCGTCGGCATGAAGACGACGGACACCGGGCCGGTGCCCATTCGGCTCAAGGAGGTCGCCCAGGTGACGGACTCCTTCTACGAGAGCCAGCGCATCCTGGAGGTCGACGACCAGCCGACGGTGTGGATGCTGATCCGCAAACAATCGGGGGCGAACACGGTCAAGGCCGCGGAGGGGGTCATCGAGGCGTTGCCAGAGCTGAGCCGATCGGTGGCGGCGGACTTGGAGTTCAAGATCATCTTCAACCAGGCCGACTTCATCAACCAGTCCCTCGGCAACCTGTCGTCGACCGGCATGATGGGAATCGGCATCACCTTCGTGGTCTTGCTCTTGCTCCTGCGCAACCTCCGCAGCGCTTTGATCGTCGCGTCCGCGATTCCCTTGTCCGTGGTCGCGACCTTCTCCGTCATGGACCTGGCGAACATGACGCTGAACTCGCTATCCATGGCCGGCCTCGCCCTCGCCATCGGCATGCTTGTGGACAACGCGATCGTCGTGCTCGAGAACATCTTCCGGTTGCGACAGGAGGGAATGAACGCCTGGGACGCGGCCATTCATGGAGCCAAGGGGGTGAGCCTGGCGGTGACCGCCTCCACCCTCACCACGGTCGCCGTGTTCGTGCCCGTGCTCTTCGTTCCAGGCATCGCGGGAGTGCTCTTCGAGGACATGAGCGTCACGATCTGCTTCTCCCTGCTCGTTTCCCTCATCGTCGCGCTCACGTTCGTCCCCTTGGCCGCTTCTCGCCTGCTGGGGAGCGCACGGGGCACGCAGCTGATGAAGCAGGCCGCGGCGGCCGACCCCTTCGCCCGACTCCAGACCCGCTACGGAAAAGTCCTGGATTGGGTGCTCGTCCACCGATGGATCACAGGCGTGGGGCTCGTCGGCGCTCTGCTCGGCACGGGCGCTCTCGCCGTGCTCCTGCCCACCGAGTTCGTTGCGAAGGACGACCAGTCCCTCCTGTTCGTGACCGTCGAAACACCGATCGGCAACAACCTCCAGCAGACGTACAAGGTCGTCAAGGAGGCCGAGACTCACGTCAAGGCGGTCGTCCCCGAAGAGACGCGCAAGTTGGTGGCCCTTGACGTCGGGGTGGGCAAGGGCTTCGTCGCCATCTTCTCCAAGGGAGTGCATGCCGGCCTTCTCCGAGTTCCCCTTGTGTCGCCGTCGGAGCGCTCCCTCAGCCAGGCGCAGCTCGAGGAGCGCGTCCGCCACGAGCTCCGGCAAATGCCAGGCATCAAGCCGACGGTGTCGATGCCCTTCAACATGATGGGCGACGGCGACATCGCGGTGGAGATCCGAGGTCACGACCTGGACATGTCCCGGAGCGTGGGGCTCGACCTGGCCCAGCGCCTCCGCGCCATGCCAGACCTCGCCGAGGTTACGTTCTCGATGGACGACCAGAAGCCCGAAGTCCGCGTGACCTTCGACCGCACGAAGATGGCGGAGCTGGGAATCTCGACCGCCGCGGTGGGTAACGTCATCTCGACCTACTTCATGGGAAGGACCGCCGGGAGGTACGCCGAGGGCGGCGACGAGTTCGACATCGTGGTCCGCTACGCCAAACCCCACCGGCTCGACGTCGAGGAGCTACGCCGGATGCCGGTTGCCACACCGGGCGGGCAGGTCGTTCCCCTCGCCAACATCGCCAAGGTCGAGGTCGGCCTCGGCCCGGTCGACATCACCCGGCTCGACCAGGAGCGAATCACCACCATCAAGCTCTACCTGAAGGACGACTGGACGGACCCGCAGGGCAAGTCCCACGCGAAGGACCTTGGCGGCACAATCGGCCGCGTCGACGACCTGTTGAAGACCTACACCTGGCCCAGGGGGTTTAGCTACGTGATCGGGGGCACCGCGGAGGACTTCCTGACCTCCTTCCGCTATCTGGGGTGGGCGCTGCTGGTGTCCGTGGTGCTCGTGTACGTGGTGATGGCGAGCCAGTTCGAGTCGTTCCGACAGCCGTTCATCATCATCTTCGCGGTGCCCCTGGCCGCCATCGGCGTGGTCCTGATGTTCACGCTCACCCGCAGCACGATGAACATCTCGTCCCTGGTCGGTGTGATCATGCTGGTGGGTATCGTGGTCAACAACGGCATCGTCATGATCGACGCGGCGAATCAGCTGCGGGACGAGGGCAAGGAGAGGCTGGAGGCCATTGCCATCGCGGCGCGAATCCGCCTACGTCCGATCATCCTGACGAGCGCGACCACCGTGCTCGCGATGCTCCCGCTCGCTCTCGAGATTGGGGAGGGGGCCGCAGCCTGGTCAGGCATGGCGAAGGCGGTGATCGGCGGGCTGACCGTGTCGATGCTGCTGACGCTCTTCGTGATCCCCGTGATGTACACGCTGTTCGGCAGCAAGAAGCAGGAGGTCAAGGCACGCGAGCGGATCTCGAGAACCAGCTTGGCGGGCGAGCCCCCAGGCTGAAGCTCGTCGACAGGGCGGGGGCGATGTGCTAGCCCCCGCCGCATGACCGAGGCCCTGATCTCCCATATCGAGACGTTCGCCGCCTATGCCCCCGTCTGGGGGTTCTTTTTGATCCTGTTCTTCATGACGATCGAGAGCTCGTTCATCCCGTTCCCGAGCGAGGTTGTGATGATCCCGGCGGGGTTCCTGGCCGCTCGGGGAGGGCTGACCTTCGGAAGCCCGATTCTCGACGCGGCGGTAGCGGTGCTCGCTGGCACCGCGGGGTCGCTCGCCGGCGCTTACATCAACTACTTTCTCTCGAAGCGGCTCGGGTACCCGGTGCTGGAGCGATACGGGAAGTACTTCTTCCTTCCCAAGGACAAGCTCGAGCGGGCGCAGGAGGTGTTCCGACAGTACGGAGCCGGCGCCACGTTCGTGTGCCGATTGCTGCCGGCCATCCGTCAGCTGATCTCGATCCCCGCGGGGCTGTCGAACATGAAGTTGGGCTCGTTTACGTTGTGGACGGGTCTGGGCGCCGGGATCTGGGTCGTCATCCTGACGGCCGTGGGCTACACCATCGGCGCACACACCGCGTCGATGTCCTATGCCGACCTCGTCCACACCGGAAAAGACCAGATCAGCGCCAACTTGATCTACCTCGTCCCCACGCTGTTGGTGGGCTTCGGCCTCTACGTGTGGGTCAGCAATCGCATCATGGGCAAGGGCAAGAAGGCGGTTGCGTAGGCCCCGCGCCCATGCCGCAATGTGCTTGGCGGAAGTGCCAAGCAGTTCCCATCCAGGTCCCCTGCGCAACAGTCCGGCGGTCGGCGGCAGGCTTCGCTGCGGCATACGTCGACCGGTCCGTCATCAAACTGTCACACGACGGGTGTCCTTTTTGGGGGACCAGGATCCTCCGGTATGTGGTAGAGGGTGCGCGTCTCTTGGTGGGTCCCCCTCGGACCCGCCCCACACCTCACCGCGTTTGCGCCGGACCGGCCAGCGGTGAGTCCCGCGTGCGGAGGCAGCCATTTCTACCGTCGTCCTGATCCTCACGGTGCTCGGTTCCCTCGGCGTGTTCCTGCTGGGCATGAAGCTCCTGTCCGAGGGGCTTCAGAAGGTCGCCGGGGAGCGACTGAAGTCCCTGCTGGCGAAGATGACCTCGAACCGCTTCAGCGGTGTGCTCACCGGCCTCGCCGTCACCAGCATCATTCAGTCCAGCTCCGCCACCACCGTCATCGTCGTCAGCTTCGTCTCCGCCGGCCTGTTCACCCTCACCCAGGCCATCGGGGTCATCATGGGCGCCAACATCGGCACCACGATGACCGGCTGGATCGTCGCGCTCGTGGGCTTCAAGATGAAGATCTCGGCGATTGCGCTGCCCTCCGTCGCGTTCGGTGTGGCCATGAGCTTCATGAAGAACGTGCGCGTGAAGCTGTGGGGCGAGGTGCTTGTCGGCTTCGGGATCCTGTTCCTCGGCCTGTCCCTCATGAAGGACTCGGTGCCGACCATCTCGGACCCGGCTCAGCTCGCTTGGCTCACGAACTTCGCCGACGGTGGGATCGTGTCCACGCTCGCGTTCGTGGTCATCGGAACCGTCATCACGGTCGTCCTCCAGTCCAGCTCCGCCACCATGACCATGACCCTGACGCTGGCCGCCATGGGCTGGATCCCGTACACGGCGGCCGCGGCCCTGGTGTTGGGCGAGAACATCGGGACCACCGCCACCGCCAACATTGCCGCCATCGGTGCCCCGCCTGCTGCCAAGCGCGCTGCCGTCGCCCACCTGATCTTCAACGTGATCGGGGTGGTCTGGGCCGTCTCGCTCATGAACATCTACTGGCTGCCCGTGGTGGATTGGCTCATCCCTGGGGACCCGAGCACCGACTTCAAGACCCTGCAGGGCGACCCCGCCGCCGTGGCCCTGGCCGCCGGCGTGGTCACCACCCACCTGGCAGCCGCACACACCGTGTTCAACCTCACGAACACGGCGCTGATGCTCCCGTTCGTGCGGCAGCTCGAACAGCTCGTCACGCGCCTCGTTCCCGGGTCGGATGCCGAGGCCCCCGCCCGCGCCCGCTACCTCGAACCCTCGCGCATCGGCAGCGCCGAGATCAACGTCGTCCAGGTCGGCAAGGCCATGCAGCACATGACCACCCTCGTGCGCAACATGCTCACGGACGCCTTCTTCATCGTCTCCCATCCCGAGGACGACCTCGGCAAGATGGTCGAAAAGACGCTCGCCATCGAGCGCGAGGTCGACGAGTTGGAGCAAGAGATCCTGTCGTACCTGACCGCCCTCGGACGAAGGTCCATCTCCGAAGCCACGGCGCGCCAGCTCACCGACTTCATGCAGAACACCCATCGCCTCGAGCGAATCGGCGACCACTGCGCCGTCATCGTCCGCATCGCACGCCGCATCCACGCTGCCGGCACCCCGTTTTCGGGAGACGCGATCAAGGACGTTCGCGTGCTCTACGAATACGTGGACCGCTCTCTGGAACACGTGGGCGCGTACTTGACAGGCGTGGGAAGCGCCGCGGTGGGAGAGGAGATCGAGGACCTCATCGACTCCACGCGCCGCAAGCTTCGCAACAAGTACGTCCAGACGATGGAGCAGGAAGGCAGCCACCGTGCCCAATGCCTGGCCGTGCTCGACACGATCACCCACCTCGAGGAGATCGGCGACCGCGCCGTCGGTATCATCCGCCGGGCCGAGGACCAGCGGCGGGCCGCGTGAAGCCACGCTGACTCAGCGCGTTTCCCGCAAGGTGCCAGCTTGACAGGCCCACGCTGGTGAGGTGCTGCACGTCACCGGCACCTCGAACGTGACATCGGGTTGGTGATTGCCGTCGAGGTCGCACAGCCCGCGAACCGTGCCCTCCGTCGGGCTGCTGCGCACCCACTGGTACTGAAAGTACTGCGGGTTGCTCATTTGGAACTTGATGCAGTCCCAGCCCGGGGTCGTCCAGTCGCTCGGGGCGCTCATGTACTTCTTGTTGGCGATCGCATCGACGGATGCCGGGACTGGGGCCGTGGTGACCGGAAGCCCCTTGGCGGGATTCGATGGGTCGAGGGACTCGGCGCTCTCCGTCTCCGCGCACCGCACGACGTCGTTCGCGATGGCTGTGACGGTGGCTCGGCCTTCGACTTCCTTGGCGTTCGTCAGGTACTTGCGCATGCCGGCGATGGCGAGAGCGGCGAGAATGCCCACCACGAACACCACGGCGAACAGTGCACCAACCACGACCGCGATGATGACGACGGCTTTGGATGAACCCTGAGAAGGAGGCGGGCTTCCAACAGGTTGCTGTTGCATGGGGGCCTTCCTACTGCTGTGGGCCCGAAGTCGCTACCGGGTTGTGTCGCCGACGATGCACGATCCGCCCCGTGTCTGGCGGCGACGCCCCACCGCGACCATCATGCCCAGCAGGGCCAGAACCGCGCCTACCGAACTCACGCGGGTGCTCGGCATTCTGCAGCCGCAACCCCCCGGCTCGATCGGGTCACCCGGGTAATCGGAGGCGTCACCGTCCATGGCCCCACCGTCGAAGCCTCCGCTCCCCGAAGTGCCCCCGTCTGGGTCACTCGTGCCTCCGCTTCCTCCGCTGCCTCCCACGCCCCCGCTTCCCCCCGACCCGCCTGCGCCAGAGGAACCATCCGGCATCCCCCCGTCGACCTGCGGGCTCTCGCCCCCTCGCTCGAATGCTCCCAGGTCCGGCCCGGCTCCCTCGATGAATCGGTCGTTCACCCCATCGATGACTTCGCCCACGTCCAGCAAACCACTACCCTGCATCGGAGTGTAGTCCCCCGTCGTCGCGTCCTCGTACGCCGGGACGACGCCAAACCCATGCTGTTCGATCGTCCCCGAAGCCTTGAGCTCTGCCAGGCTCTCGTAGCGAACGTCGAGCCACTTCACGAACCGAGGCGTCCCGTCGAGGTTGTCCGTGTGCAGGTTGTCGAAGTCCAGGTCCACCAGACCGCTGGGCGTGATGCTGCTCTCAATCACGTAACGATGCCCGGTCCAGATGTTGTTTCGCGTCACCAGACTCGCGAAGGGCAGGGCAGGGGCGAAGGCTTGGGCCTCCGCGTCGGCTCCGGGCACCGACGTGTTGTGGTACGCCAGCACCCACCCCGTCGGTCCGTTGTTGATCTTCAGCGCGTGGGACCCGTACCCGGCGATCACGTTGCGAACCAGGAACAGCGGCCCCACCTCGATCGGCGCCAGCGAGATCCCGTTGTGCACCCCGTGCATCACGTTCCTCCAGAAACGCACGTGCACACACGCGCCCTCGGGTTCCAGCCCGTCGTCTCCGTGCTCGCTCAGTTGGTTGTCGTGCACGTCCGTTCCGTGGGCGATGGCCTCCGAAGAGTCGCCGAAGGCCCCGACGTACACACCGTTGAAGGTCCCCGACAGTCGGTTGTGGCGAACCACGTTCCCGCTCCCGCCCGTGATGCTCACGGCGGTCGCTTCCGGGGTGTGGGCCTTGACCGCCTCCCAGGGCCACGTCCACACGCCCGTATCGCGGATCTCGTTGCCTTCGATCACGTTCTCCGACGCATTCGGGCGACGCACCCGGACCCCGTCGTTCACGTGATGGATGTGATTGTTCCGGACCCAGACCCGGGACGCGTCTCGCACGTCCACGCCGACCCCCGAGTACTGCACCGTCCCGAAGTAGCGAATCTCGAATCCCTCGATCACCACGTCCGTGACGGTGTCGACGAGAATGCCCACGGTCTTGCTCGCTACGTGAACGTTCTGTCCCGCCGGGCTCGCACCGCTGGGCGTTCGCAGGTAGATCCTCGAGGCGGTCTGGTCCACGTAGAACCCCGCATCGATGCCCGCCGCGGAGGTCATCAGGTCCTCGAGCGTGGCGTAGTCGTACAGGCGATCGTCGTTCACTGCCGCATACAGGCATTCGCCGGAAAATGGAGCCCAGTAGACGGTGCCTTCGTGCAGCGAGAACGCGGACCCGTCTTCGAGGGCTGGGTCTGCGCCGTCGAGGATGGCGCCCGGGTCGGCGACGAACCGGACCGGGTTGCCAGATGCGCCCCCGTGCTCGTCACCGATCGTGACGGATTCTCGGTAGATGCCAGCCGCCACGCGGACCGTGTCCCCAGGGCCGACGACGTCGGCGGCGGCCTGGATCGTGGGGAAAGGAGAGGACTGGGATCCGTCGTTGCCGGGGGCGCCCAGGGTCGCGTCTACCCAATAGTCCTGGCCGGTTCCTGCCGCAGGCGCGTCCGGGCGCGTGCGTGTGGTCTTCGTGAGCTCGACGGGCCCTGCGTTGTCCGGGTCCTCGAGCGTGACACGCACCTCGTAGTCGGTGTCCGCCTCCAGGAACAGGGCGCTCGACCGACCGAGGCCGGACCGGATACGCAGTACCCGGTGCCCAGGCACCCACGCCGCATCCCCCACCTTGCGAAAGGCGAGCGATAGCGCTGCATCCGCGTCGTCGTCCCCTTCGTACACCACATCCACGCCCACGGACGACACGGTCGGGTGAAGCGTGATCGAAGTCAGGCTGGAGGTGTCGGCGGCGTGAGCCGGAGGGGCGAGAGCGAGGACACTCGCGCCGACTGCACCCGAGGAAAAGCGCCAAGCGAATCGTCGAAGACCCATGAGCAGAAGGGTCCCACGCGGCGAAGCCAGACACAAGATCGGTGCTCAGCTGGGGTGGGCCACGACTTCTACGTCCTTGCGGCCCGCGTATCCGAAGAAGGACACGACGGACGCGAGGACGGCGAAGCCCGCGCCTGCTTGCAAGCCCATTCGCACGACGTCGTCCGCGCCGTGAGGCCATCCGACCACCCTGCCGCCGGGGAACACCGTGGCGAACATGCCGGACGCGAGGGCAACGCCGAGGGCCATGCCGAGGGTTCGGGCCAGAGCCATGACGCCGCCTGCGCTGCCTTGCGCGGACCGCGGGGCGGCGCCCATGAGCGCGCTGGAGTTGGGCGAGATGAACACGCCCGTTCCCGCACCACACAGGAAGAGCCAGGCCATGGGGACCAAGATCCCGGTCGTCGGCCAACTGAGGGAAAGACCAAGCAGTCCTGCGCCCGTCACGAGCATGCCACCGGCCGCCAGCCCCCGCGGCCCGAGCTTGTCCGATAGCCAGCCCGAAGTGAACGTGAACAGCGCCATGCCCGCTGCCTGCGCCGCGAGCACGCGACCGACCTCCGAGGCCTCCATGTGCTGACCGTCGCGCAGGGCGAAAGGCAGCAGGTAGATCGCCAGGAAGAGGGTGACGTAGTTCAGGACAGCGGAGACCACGGCAGAGGAGAAGACCATCGACCGGAAGATTCGCGGGTCGAGCGTGGGAGTGGGGTGTCGAAGCTCGAACAGCACGAACACGGGCAGCAAGACGAAGGCCGCGGTGCCAAGGGCGAGTGTGGCAGGGTGGGTCCAGCCCCAGACCGGACCTCGGGTGCAGGTGAGGAGGAACGACAAGGTTCCAGCGCCGATCAGCAAGGCCCCGACCGGGTCGAGCGCGCGGGCCCGCGTGGCCGGTGGGGTTGTGGGAACGATGCGCACCGCGACCGCGAGAACCACAGCGGACACGATCACCATCGCATAGAAGATGGATCGCCAGCCGAGCCAGCGCACCAATTCCCCGCCGACGGGTGGGCCGACGGCCAAGCCCACGTACACGGCGGTGGACATGAATCCGAGGGCGAAGCCTCGTCGGCTGGGTGGGACGGACTGGACGAGCAGGGCAGGGGCGGTGGCCATGACCATCGACGCCCCCACGGCCTGGGTAGCTCGAGAAGCCACGAGCCAGGCTTCGGAGGGGGCGAGGGCCGAACCGAGCGAAGCGATTCCGAAGATGGCAAAGCCGAGAAGGTAGACCCGCCCCTGTCCGAGAATGTCACCGAGCCGGCCTGCGAGCAGCAGAAGCACGGTGACCGTGAGCAAGAAGGCGAGAATCACCCAGGCCGCCCGGGAGGGGTCGACATGGAACTCGCGAGCGATGTCGGGCAGGGCGACGTTGATCACGCTCGCCGTCATGGAGCTGAGCATGGCGCCGAAGGACACCGTCCCGAGCAGGGTCCACTTGATGCGGGATGGGGATGGGGCCGGGTAAGACGGCATGGGCGAAGCCTCGATCGACCAGGGTCTTAGTACAGGTTCCGGAAAGAGGGTGAGGAAGCATTGGGGCGAGCAGGGGACCGGGCCCGCGTAGTCGCCCGGCGACCCACAAATGCGCCGAACATGCGGGGGCCGCGGTTGCGTTTCACCCTTGCCGTCGGCTACGTACCCCGGGATGGGTGACAGCCAGCGCCCCCCCGAGTCCGTGAATCATGCCCAGGCAGCCAAGAGTGCCGCTGCTCGGGCCCGATCTCTTCTCAGCCCCGTGCTGAGGATGCTGCAGGAAGCCGCCCTCGCGGACCACGAAGCCAAGGCGAAGGCGCGACTGTTGCGCGCCGCCGAACAGGTGGCCGAGACCTCGAGCATGCTCTTCGAGTTGGAGCACGAGAAGAAGTCCGCCTTCGATAGCCTCACGAGCGCCGTGCGCGCCCGGGATCACCTGCGCGCTGCCCTGTCCGCCCTGCAAGCCCCCGAAATGGCCGGTCGCTTTCCCGCAGAATGCGCGGACATCGTCGCCTCTGCCCTCGCCATCATCTTCTCCGCGGCCCAAGGCGGCGACTGGCAAGACCGCGAATCGCTCCGTCGCGCTCGCAAGCGGGCGCTCCTCATGCGGGTCCCCCCCGACGAAGCGGCTGGCGATTCCCCCGGTGCTTCGAGTCCCGCCGCGAGCCGGCCTCCGGAGGCGGAATCCGTCCCCCCGATCCCGCTCTCGCGACGCCGCGCTCCTGCGCCCGACGCGGTGCCGCCGTCCTCCGGTCCCGCCAGCCAGCCGCAGTTCCATCCCCAGTCCGAACGAACCGTGGACCCGCGGAAGTGGAACCGTCGACTCACCGGTCGGTCCGTGCTCGAAGTGGACGTGGGCCTCGTCAGCGAGTCGCAGTTCTATGCAGGCCTCTCCATGGACCTGAGCACCGGCGGGCTCTTCGTCGCGACCTATCAGAACAAGCCGGTAGGCACGCGCGTGGCCGTGTCCCTCGTCCTGCCCGGGGGACAATCCGTGTGGGCGAAGGGCGTGGTCAGGTGGGTGAGGGAGGCTTCGGGCGAGGATGACGTGCCCGGCATGGGCGTGGAGTTCACCGAGATCGATCCCGCCGACCTCGAAGCCATCAAGCACTTCTGCAAGATGCGCGCGCCCATGTACTTCGAATCTGGCGAACCCAAAGAACGCTGAAGCGGCCGAGGTTGCGCGCCCCAGCCGTCCCTTGCTTCGCGCCCGCCTACTTCCGATGCACCGAGTAGGTGTGATTCCCGAGATACTTCGCCCAGTCGTACTCGATCGTGAGGATGCGACGGGAGTACTTGTCCGTGTAGCTCACCCCGTTCTCGCTGTAGTCGTACTCCGGCTCTGAGCTGCCACCGTCGTAGATCGAGTCGCGGACGTAGAACTTGCCGTGGGTCCGACACCCTCCTTGCTCGTCCATGCGAGTGCGGATGGCGTTCGCGTAGCTCGCGGCGCCCTTCTCTTCGAAGTACTCGATCGAATCCTCCACGAACGGGCAGCCGCTCGTGGCGAGCGTGTCGTCGTACCCCACGATGACGTTCGCATGCCAGTACAAGAAGTGGTTGTACACCACGATGACGGGGGCGTTCTTCGTCCGAAGCTCGTACTTGATCTTCTCGATCGTATCGTCGTCGAACAGCGCCACACGCCACTGGCTGTTGTCGTCGCGCTTGGGGTCGACGAAGATCACGGTGCGATCCGCGGGCGGCGTGGAAACGAGCATGTCCTTCCAGTCGGTCGGAAGGAAGTCGAACCAGTTGTAGCTGCAGCTCGCGTAAGCTCCTTCGTCCGTCTTTTGGGCCGGGGTGATCGAGCCGCTGGACGTCTCCTTCACGTAGCCCACGCAGAACCGGTAGTCGCGGTTCAGCAGGGCGCCGCCCGCTGCCTCGTACAAGTACAAGGTGTCCGTGAGGTAGTAAGGGGCGACGGACGCGGGCACATGGTCCGCCACGGTCATCAGATACCGCTCGGAAAGGTCCGTGTCGCCGTCGTACTTGATGTTCTCGATCGGCGTGTGCTGGTTGAGGAGGATCTCCATGGTGCCCGTGTTCGCCATGAACAGGCACGACCCGGCGTCGAGTTGGTTCGGCGACGCCAGCACGAAGGGCAACATGTCCGTGTCGTCGGTGCCCCAGGCTTCCCCGTCGAGAAGCTGACGCCGGGGAGCCGCGAGCAGCTCCACCCGGACCGTGACCACGGGCTCGGCGGTCATTCCCGGCAAGACCGCTCCCGGCTCCGGCCACCTGACCCCGACGACCAGCTCGCACGTGCTCGCATGTCCCCCCTTGCAAAGCACCGGTGCGCCCTTCTCGATGCGCCCCACCTCCACGGTCCGGTCCCCGACCCTGTGGATCACGCGATCGCCTACGGTGGACAGCTTGCCCGTGACATGGCGCACCGGCAGCAGCTTGCCTTCGTGGGCGTAACGGAAGGAGACTTCCCCGGATGAGGTCAGTCGAGGGCGAAGGTTGGCCAGGCTCGCCCGAGCCCCGGTTCCCGCGGACGTCGGTGTGGGCCAGGACGTCGCGTGGAAGGGAGAGACGCTTCCGTAATGGTCGTAGATGTCGCATCCCGCATCGATCAGCGGCTGCAGGGGCGATCGGTTGGTGATCCCGTTGTGCTCGATCGTGAGCCAGCGCAGGTTGGTAAGACCGGCCAGGTGCGTGAGCTCCGCGTCGCCGAAGGCGTTGCGGTCGAGGTTCAGCCACTCGAGGGAGGTGAGAGCGGCGAGAGGCGCGAGGCTGCTTACTTGGTTGTTGACCAAGCCCAGGCGACGCAACTCGGACATGCCCGACAGGGCTGTCAGGTCCTTGATCTTGTTCTTCCCCAGCTGAAGGTCCCGGATTTGTGTCAGGGAAGCCAGCGGCGAGATGTCTTCGATCGCGTTCTCGAACAGAGAGAGGTCCGCGAGGGTGGTCGCGTGCTCGAGTCCCGTCAGTGTCACGATGCCCATGTCCTGGCACTCGAGGAAGAGAAGCTGAGCCAGGTCCTCGGCGAGGATGTCTCCGTCGGGTCGATCCAAGGCGGTGCGAACGCACTGCTCCAGGTTGGTGTCGGGGAAGGACACCGGCCCCACGTACACGTCGGGCTGTACGTCTTGGCCGCCTGCATCTTCCGGTTGCCCGGCGGTACCGGCGTTGCCTGCCGTGCCCGCGGCACCTCCCGCACCTCCCGCACCTCCCGTACTGCCCGCGGCGCCGGCGCCGCCCCCAGAGCTAGCGTCCTCGGCGTCGTCCGAACAGGCCGCGCCCATGATCCCGAGTGAAAGAGAAAGCGCAAAGAAGGCTGATTTTCGTAGCATGCAGGGTTCCTCCCGAGGCGAGGAACCCTACCTCCGAGTCGAGGTAAGTCAAGCCGTCATGCGCGGTTGCGAACCGTGCGCCAGCGACGCGAAGCGAGCGCCGCTGCCAGCCCCAGGATGACCATCCAGGCTTGTCGATTCGGTCGCGAACCGGGGGTCGTACACCCGCATCCACCGTCGTCTTCGGACGCGCCAGGGCCAGCATCCAGGGAGCCGGTGCCACCCGAGCCACCTGAACCACCCATTCCGCCCACGGAGCCACCATAGCCGCCGGTTCCTCCAGAACCGCCCACGGAACCGCCGTAGCCGCCGGTTCCTCCATAGCCACCCGAACCGCCGGCCGCGCCACCCGAACCGCCGGTCGCGCCACCCGAACCGCCGGTGGCTCCCCCGGACCCTGCCATGCCTGCGGACCCTGCCATGCCGGCGGACCCGGCAGTACCGGCCATGCCCGCCGAGCCGCCGACCCCCGCCGACCCCGCGGACCCCGTATCCAACGGCGCGTCTGTCGACGTCTCCGTCACCACGTCCGGCGCGGCATCCACGCCCGCTTCCGGTTCAGGGTCAGACCCCGCATCCGCTGCCACGCACGCCCCCGCCAAGCACGCCCCTCCGGGGCACAGCGTCCCATCGTCCGCCAGGGGATTGCTGCACTGCCCTGTGACGCTGTCGCACGTGCCCGCCACGTGACAACCCCCCTGGGCCGTGCACACGACCGGGTTGCCCCCCACGCAAGCCCCTGCCGAACACGCGTCGGTCAGCGTGCACGCGTCCGCGTCATCGCAGGGCGTACCATCCGTCAGAAGGGGCTGCGTGCAAAGCCCCGTCGCAGCGTCACAGACCCCAGCCCCATGGCAAGCGTCCTGCGCCGTGCAACTCACCGTCGTCCCATGACACGCACCCGCCTGACACGCGTCTCCGACCGTGCACAGGTTGCCGTCGTTGCAGGGCGTTCCGTTCGAGCCGGGCGGCGCACAGGGGTTGCCGACCGAACCGATCGTGGCTTCCGCCATCAGCACGGGCGCGGCGCCCGGCAAGGCCTTGTTATGGTCCCAGAGGCTCCAGATCGTGGGCCCCCAGGCGACGAGGCCCGAGAAGAACGGGTCGGACGCCATGAGATACGCCGGGTCTCCCGATACCCCGGGAGAAGGCAGCGTGCCGCCCGTTCCGCCGATCTCGTCTCGAAGGAACTCGACGTATTCCCTGCTGGTCGTCTGATAGAAAAGGGAGACCACGATGCCGTCGGCGCCCGTAGGCAAGCCCAGGGAGACGTCGTCGTAGCCGCCTTGGTACTCCGCGAGCGTGAAGTAAGCGGCGTTCGGGGCCCCCTGCCAGACGGGCTCGGAGATGCGTTCCATCGCCTCGGCAATGCGGAACCCCTTCGGCGGAATGCGGTTGTCCTTGTTCCGGCTCGTCGCGAGCGCGAAGTGGAAGGTCGTGTCCTCACCCGTGAGGTCGCTGCTCATCTTCGCTTCGTAGACGAGCTCGTCGCGATGCACCTGTCCCGGCCCAAGCGCAGGGCTGTTGGGGGAGTACGAGGTGGGCAGTCCGCGAAGCGTCCCTGCGACGTGGTCGTAGGGATTGACCTCGTGAACGAGATTGCCCCCCGTGTAGACGCGCACATTGACGAAAACGCGACGCCCCTCCGGGTACCCCGAGATCAGCTTGTGTCCGGTGTTGTTCTGGATGCGGAAGGCGAGAGCGCCCGTCTGAGACTGGTACGAGAGCCCTTGGAGCGAGGCCGCACGTTGCAGCTGGGTGAGGGCACGGTTAGAAGCCGCGATGAGCGCGACCGGGTCGAGCCCCTGTCCCGCGGTGAGGTTCGCCGTCAACGTGGCCGGCCCCTGATTCAACAACGCGGCGTTCGTGGCGTCGTGGTTCGGTGAGCCCGTCACCGCACTGGCCAGAAGGAGTGGTACGAACGCATTGCCCCCCATCAGGTCGTGCGTGGGAATGCCGCTGTGGGGGTGCTCCACCGAGTCCGTCGGTCGCAAGACAGCCGTGTTCTTGTTCGCTCCGCGCCCCACACCGTCGGCCATGTGACAATCCTGGCAGGTCGCGATGAGGTTCCCCGCCCGCGATGTGTCGAACAGCTGGGGGGCGAAGGGACCGACACCCTCGGTGCCGGCCCCCTGTCCGTAAGCGGATAGACGGAACTCGGAGAACGTCCGCTCCACGTGGAAGTAGGCGTGCGCAGGCTGCGTCTCCGTGGGAAGCACCGTCGTGCCATCGCCGGGCGCCGTGCCGGCGTGCGAGAGGTTCGCAAGGACCGGGTTGGACACGTCGTGGCACGTCGCGCAGAAGTACCGGCTGCGATGGTGACGGCTGTACATGAACTTGTGCTTGGGCCCCGCATCCGCGAACGGTCCGCGTTCCTCGGCGGTGGCACTGACGAACATCTGCCCGCCGCCGTGCTCGGTCCATCCTGGGGAGACGGGCCGACGGTTGGCCCCGTAGAACGCGTTACCGTTGAACAGGCGGACCTTGGCTGCTTCCAGCCGATCGGCCGCAAGGGTAGTCGCCGCCGCCGTGGAGGATGGGGTGCCGGAAGCGTTTGATTCGTCCCAGTAACCGCTCCAGTCGTTGCCCTCCCGGATCCCGGCGGCCGTGTCCTCAAAGAATGGGTCATAGGTCTTGTGGCATGACCCACACGCCACCCCGTCGAAGTCGTCGCCCACCAGCGCGGACCCGTTCGTGGGGTCCGACCGGCCACCGAGCCAGCCCCCGGGACTGTGGCACCGGATGCAGATGTCCGTGGCATTCGGTCGCCCCGCCGCCCAGATCGAGTCTTGGGCGGCCACCGCCACGGAGGCCCAGAACAAGGGGTCGCGCGCCGCCTGCGCCATCATCGACCCCTTCCAATGCGAGCCAGGCTCCACGGTGGCGTCGTACCCTGCGTGGCAGTTCATGCAATTCCCGGCACCTTCCAGGACGACGCCGTCCGCGTGCTGGGTTCCAGGCATGCGAATGAGCGGGTCGAGATCCACCGAAAGTGGTGTCCAGGCGACGGCCGCCGTGCCGGAGAAAAACACCGCAAGCCCGAGCGTCAGACCTCGTCGGCGCCTCCGCGTCGCAGTCCGATGTGGGTCCGTCATCCCCCCTTGACGAGCCATCCACGCACACATGGTCGACCTCCACAATGAACCGTGAAGTATCGCGCGAAAGGGGAGGCGGTGTCGAGATGGGTCGAAAACGGATCTCGAACGTCCCTGTCCGCGGGCTGCAGAGAGGCCGTCTCAAAACCGAGCCCGAGCCGGTTGGGTTAACCCCACGGACAGTCCGCTACGTCTTGCCCTTCGGCCGCGGAACACGCCCCGGAGGCCGCGGCACCCCCTGGGGAGCCGCTTCAGGAGGCGCCGTCACAACAGGCGGAGCCGGGCGCGGGTCCGAAGCAGGTGGCGGGTCCACCCTCGTGGGCTCGTCATCCCACGGTGAAGGCGGTTCCTTCGACGCCCTCCGCAACACCGGCGGCTTGGGGCTTTCCTCCGCGCGCAGCCAAGGCGCATCCATCATCACTTCCGTAACCTCCGAGACGCTCGGTCGGAACGAGGGATGCTTCGCGGGACGAAGCTGCTCGGGCCGAACGAACGGCTGCGTCACGGTCTCGTTGTCATTGGCTTCGACATGCCCGAGCGCGATCGGAACCGGTGGCTCCGACTCGTGGTACACCGGGATGTCGTCGGACATCGAGTCGAAAGTGGGCCTGCCGGACGTGTTCGGACGCTGAACCGCCTGCGCAATGCGATCGATCTCTTCGGGCCCGAGCCCCTCCGACACGGTGCTCTGAAGCTCCCACAACGCAGCCAGGAAAGCGCGCGCGTCCGCGTAGCGCTCCCGCTTGTCCTTCGCCATCGCCCGCGTCACCACCGCCGCAAATCCCGACGGCACCGCAGGTCGAAGATGTCGCGGGTCCGGCGGCGGGCTCGTCAAGACCTGCACCATCAGCGCGTTGTAATTCGTCGCATGGTAGGGTCGGCGTCCCGTGAGCATCTCGAAGAGCAGAACCCCGCACGCATAGATGTCCACGCGGTGATCGAGCGTCTCACCACGGGCTTGCTCGGGAGCCATGTAGAACGGCGTCCCCACGACCATGCCCGTTCGCGTGAGCGAGAGTTCGGCGTTCTCGTCGAGAGACTTCGCGATGCCGAAGTCCAGCAGCTTGACCGCCGTGACCCCACGGATCCTGTCCGTCAGGAAGACGTTGTCGGGCTTGATGTCCCGATGGACAATCTTCTTGGCATGCGCAGCTTCCAGCGCCGAGAGCGTCTGCGTCAAGATGTTGACCACGCTCGGGAACGGCATCGCACCGTCGTCGCGTATCCGGTCTGCCAACGTTCTGCCCGTCAATAGCTCCATCACGAGGAACGGCCGGCCGTCCGGCAACTGCCCCACGTCACTCACGGAGCATATGTTCGGGTGGCCTATCCCCGCCGCCGCGCGAGCCTCCCGGTGGTACCGCGCCACAGCGGACGGGTGGGACAGCAGATCCGAATTCAACGTCTTCAGCGCCACCCTCTGTCCGGTGGTGACGTCCGTGGCTTGGTAGATAAGCCCACTGCCCCCCTTGCCCACAATCTCGCCGACCCGGTAGCGATCCTCGACCATGTAGCCGAGCGGGAGTCGACCATAGATGGCGTCGGGTCCCGTCATCTCGAAGCGCCCCCCGCCCATGACCGCCGAGTGGCGGTCAGGTGTCGTCCAGACGACAGGAAGGGGAGCGTCATCCAAAGAACCTTACGCAAGCGGCGGCATCTCGTCTAGGGGTGCGTTTCAATTGAATCCGGGGGTTCGTGCTCAGCGAAGCGGTGCTCGTGATCGAGACCGGGCTCGCTCGCCGGTCCACCCGTTCTGGTCCTTTGGCTCGACGGCTGCGTAGTTCTTGGCAGATTCGCAAAGCGTGGGTGCGAGCACATCAACCAGTCCGGCATTGTCTTTGGGACTAGCGCCCGGCCCTGCCGGGTTCACGACGGCTTGCCGCGCAGTCCATCGAGCGTTCCCAAGGCGCGACGGATGGATCGGGGCGGTTCGCCTCTGACGCTGGCAGCCAGATCGATGTCTCGCGGTTTGGGCAGGAAGTTGGACGAGGCGTCGGACAAGAGCCGTACCGGGGGTTTGCGGTAGTCCACAGCGAGCTTGGGAACGCCCGCCACAGCAGCCACTTCGCCCGTGTCCAGCTGCACGATGGTGCCGACGGGGAAGAACCCCAGCGCCCCCATCAGCAGTTGGAGGAAAGGTTGCATGTCACCGACGTCCTTCTTCTGCTCGATCGCGGCAATCGCTCCGTCCACGCCTGGGGAGCGGCGCCCCTTGACCGGGATGCGTACGCGGTTGAAGTCCCTCGCCATGCGCAAGACCGAGCCGAGCACGGACGCGGCGGGAGTATCCCCCTCCAGGGCATCGTGCACGATGACGGAGCGCGAGATGGTAGACGGGTGCATCTGCCCGGCCGCCGCCAGGATGACGAGGGCGCTCGCCGGCAGGCGTTCTTGCGGCACATCGTTCTGGAAACGCGCCTTTCCCACCTCGGTCATCAACGACGCCATCGCGAGATTCACCAAGGCGGTACGCTCCGCTCCGAGAAGCCGCGCCATGCCGCAGGCGATGATCGCCGTGCTGACCACGATCCGGCCGGGCTCGTCGTCAGGAAAGCGCGCGGCGGCGAGCGCAACCGCCAGCTGAGCAGCCTCGTCCCCGACCACGACCAGCTTCTGCGCAACCCGCTTCACCCGGTTGCCTACGTGCAGCTCCCCTTGCTCCAAGTCCGCGTAAAACCGCCGCATGAAGAGCGTCGACGCCGCGTAGTCCCTCACCACCCGCGCGAACAGCGACCGCTCCATCGACGGCAGCCAGTCCTCGGCCGATAGCTCCACCCAGCGCACCGAGACGCCATTGATGTCCGCGTGCCGCAAACGCTCGGCGGCGTTCGGGTCTCGCTGGCCGTCGGCCAGTTGCCTCGCGAAGCCGAGAAGCTCCCCGGCCCCAACCCGCCCGTCGAACGTCACCTCCGACAGGTTGCACCTCGCCAGAAGCTCCCCGAGCTCACAGGCCAACATGATCATGTCCCGCCCCGCCCGGAGCACACGACGATTCACGAACACGATGTCGCCCGCAAACAGAATCTTGACGGAATCGGCCTCCCTTGAGAGGCAAAACGTCGAGATCGCCTCGAGCGTCGGACTGACCAGTTGCTGGACCGCCTGGTTCGAATCGTCGTACAGCAGGCAAGCTTTCACCAGCTTGAGGACCGACGTGACCACGCGAGCCGGGACGAGAGCCCGTTCTTGCTTGTTCCGATCCACCGAAGTCAGGCTCGTCATCGGGGCGTTCCCTTCTGCAGGAACCGCTGGCTCCGCAAGGTCTCGAGCGACCGAGCCGCCGCCTCACGCACCGGTGCGGAATTGCTCCAGCGCTTGCGCGCCGCCCTCTCGAGCGCCTGCTCGACGGCCTCCGAGTCCACGGACGCAAGCACCTCCGCCGCGATCGCGCGCGTCTCCTCGGGACCCTGGGTCGGGATCATCTGCGTCGCATTCAGGATCTCGATCGCGATCTCGCTGCCCCGGCGCGGACTCAGCTTCACGAGCGTGTCGAGCAACAACTTCCGCTCTTGCGCGGACAGCGTCGTCAGGTCGACATTCTGGATCCGTCGAACGAGCACCGGCCCGACTGCCGTCGACCCGAGATGGCTGAGGACGTTCAAGGTGCTCAGGCGCACCTCGGAAGAGGGGTCCTCGAGCAGCCGGGTGACCTCCGATCGGACCGTCTCGGCCGCTGCGTCGGGCAAGAACCCGATCGCCGACACCTTCACCTCCAGGTGAGGGTTGTCGAAGGCCTTGATGAGCACGCCCCGCGCCTCGTCCGTTCCGAGCGAGGACAGTCCCCGCAGCGCGGCCATCGCCAGGGTAGGGGACCCTCGCGCCAGGACCGGCTCGAACGCCGCCTCCCGCCCTGATGCAAACCGCACCATGTAGTCCAAGAGCGCGCCCTCAGTGGCCTCCGAACTCGTCCAGAAAAACTCCTGCGCACCTTCGAAAAACCGGTCATCCGGCAGCGCCGTGAGCACCAACGAGAAGAGCCGAAGCGTCTCCGCGTCGGGAGGCATCCGCGCGAAATCCTGCACGACCTGCGAGAGCCGGGACGCCGGGAACATGGCCCCGCACGCCTGACTCTCGAACTCCCTCGACTTCTCGGGGCCGAACGTCTCGAGGACCGAACGCGAGAGCAAGTCCAAAACCGTGAAGGCCACCGCGCCCTGGCTCGAGCTCACCACGTCCTTCGCGAACGCATCCAGCCCGTCCAGCAACACGTTCTCGTCCCCCACCTCCTCGCTCTCCGCCAAAACCTCCGGGAAGAGACCAGCATAGGCCTCCACCCACTCGTCTTCCGTCATCGCCACCCCAGACGAAAGCAACTCCCGAACGTCCTTCGGCAGCGCCAGCGCCACCGCCTGGTCCGCATCCTCACGCTGCGCATCGAGCCGCGCACTCATCCCGTCGACATCGTCGAAGTTGCAGAGAGCCCCGATCTCCTTCTCCAGGGCCTCGAGATCCTTTTCGAAGTCAGGATCGTCCGTGTCCAGATACGCGTCGACCGCGATGTAGCCCACGTGCGGCAAGCGACGGTCCCACAACGCCGTCACCGCGTCGTCGTCCGACACGAGCACGCCCCCCACATCGCGGACCAGGACGGCCGCGAACTCCCGCAACTCGGCGGGTTCAATGCCCGGCTTGAGCTGCAAGACGCGCAACCCGTCGATGAAGAGCTGGTAGGGTACCGTGTCGAACGGGGGACGGTCGGGACGCCAGACCACGGTGCGGTCGTAGGCGAACGACGTAGTCCCCAGCTCGAAGCGCACGGAGGTCGGCCAGACGGCGTGGAACTCCTGCAGCAAGTTGTGCACGCGCTCGAAGTAGCTCTCGGTGTGGGGGTGGCCCCAGGTGTACTGGCGGATCGCCTGCATCCCGCGGTGAAGCTGTCCGCATATCTGGCCCAGCTTCTCCGCGATTTCCTCACGCGCCTCGGCGGGTGCTTCGTCCGCAAGTACGGCCTCGGGACTGGTCCTCGCCACGCCACGCTTGGTCGCTTTTGCCCCTTCGGTCAGCGCACCGCCCCGAACCGACGCCAGGAGCGTGGCCAGCTCCATGCGCAGGGTTTCCACAGGGACGTCGGGGACCGCATCCCGGTACGCGATCTGGACTTCCTCTTGCTGCGGGATGGCAAACGAGCCGCTCTGCGATCGGCCTTGGGCCGCGAACGCACCCGATGGCTTGCGCGGAGGAGCAGAAGGAGCCGGCGGGCGAGAGCTCGGCCTCGGTGTTCTGCGGTTGGGCGGGGCAGCGGAAGAAGCCTTCGGAACCGGCGTCACCGGTCGCACCGCCGCGAACGGCGGCGGTGTTGTCGTCCGCCCCCGGGGCGGCGCGGAAGAGGTACGAACCGACGGGCGAATACTTCGCACGTCCGCGGGCGGCATCGTCCCCCGCTGCACGGGGGCTGGCGGGGGCATCGAGGTCGACGTCACCACGTCGATCGTGGGGATCGGATCCACGCGCCCATCCATCATGGCGCTCTGGAGGGACGCGCCGATCGCCACCGCCCCATCGATGTCGAGCTGCCGTGACGTGACTTGACCGAGAACGGACGCGACCGTCTCACGCAAGAGCGGGACCTGGGAGAGGCCACCGGTCACGTAGACCGCGTCGAGGTTTTCCGGCGCCAGAGAGGCGGCCTTCAGGGCTTCGGCGCAGGCGGTGCGGAGCCGCTCGAGCGAGGGAACCATCAGGGCTTGAAGGTGGCGGCGCTGAAGGATCACCTGCTGCATCGAGACGCCAGGGCCAATCGGCAAGAAGGGGATCGTCGCCTGGGCCGTCTCTACCGAGAGAAGGTCACGCTTCAGATCGGGGCAGACCTGTCGGATGAGCTCGGAGATCGCGGGGTACACGGGGAATTCGCCGTACTTGTCGCGCAGCCCCTTGATCATGGCCCGAACGATCTCGTGATCCATGTCGTCGCCGCCCCCGTCGCGAGCCCCCGCGTTGGCCAGCAGCGCCACGCGCTCCGGACCAAGCTCCAGGATCGACACCGAGCAACCGCCGGCGCCGACGTCGACAATCGCCGAGCACCGTTGCTCGAGCTCAGCGGTCGCCAGAGACAGGGCGATCGCGGTCCCGTCGCTCATCACCTGGAGCGCACGCAGCCCTGCTTGCTGTGCTGCCACCTTCAAGGCTTGGCGCTGGCTCGGCCCGAACCAATAGGGGGTGGTGAGCATCGCCGCGTCCGGCGGCGCACCCGTCGTCTTGGTGACCATGTCCACGACCTGGGCGAGCAACGCCCCCGCGATGTCCTCCGGAGTCAGCGTCTCCTTGCCGATCTGGAACGCGATCCCGCCATCCTCTCGCGGCGCTACGGCGACCCCGGAGCGCGAGGCGATCTGCATGGCAAGCTCGTCCGACGCCGGACGGCCCAGAAACCGCTTCACACCCAGCACCGCGTTCTGCGGGTTCATCGCAGCACGCGCGATGGCCGTGTGCCCCACGTGCTTCGTGCCCTTGTCGACGGCCACGACAGCAGGCAGAAAGTGCGAACCGTCCCCGAACTGGATCACCTGGGGCGTGGTCCCCACGACCACTGCCGCGCGCACCCGGGAGGTGCCAAGGTCGATTCCCACCGTCGTCATCGGGCCGCAGTGTAGGCGCACCTGACGGCCCGGAGCAATTCCGGGTGACCGTACCGCCACGCTTCACGTAAAGTCCGCGGCCATGTCGATCGCGCCGTTCGAGTCATGGGCCTTCCCCTCCGGGCGAAACCGGGACGCATGCGGCGTGGGGGCCATCTCCGCCGGAACCCGTCGACCCGGCCGAACCCCCCTGGAACTGGCCCTCCGCGCCATTTGCCACCTCGAGCACCGTGGCGCCTGCATGCCCGACGGCACCGGCGATGGCGCCGGCTTGCTCATGGACATCCCCCGCCGATTCTTCGACCACGCCCTCGCCACGCTTTCCCCCGGGGCCGACCCCCTCTTCTCCCACGCCATCGGAGCCGTCGTCTCCCTCTTCGTGCCCCGCGATCTGCCGATCGACCGCGTCGAACACACCCTGAGAGAGGCCTGTGAGCCCCTCGGCGCTCACCTGGTCGCCCTGCGGACCGTTCCCATTGTGCCCCAAGGGCTCGGCGCTGCCGCACGCGAGGGACAGCCCTGCATCCTTCAGGCAATCCTGCGCTGCGAGCGCCTCGGAGCCACCGACCCCCGCACCCTGTTCGTTGTCCAGCGCCGCATCGAGGACGCGTTCGCCGACCTCTCCCTGCCCGTCTACGTGGCTTCCTGCTCCGACCGAACCCTCGTTTACAAGGGCCTGATGGACGGGGCCCTCCTGCCCCGCGTCTTCCCGGACCTGCTCGACCCGGCCTTCGAGGTCGGTACCGTCGTCTTCCACCGCCGCTTCGCCACCAACACGGAACCCAACTGGAACATGTGCCAGCCGTTCCGCGTCATCAGCCACAACGGGGAAATCAACACCGTCTCGGGCAACCGGCACGCCGTGGTCCAGTGGGAGCGCTACGTACGGAAGTGCGGCAAGTTCGACGAGGCCTGGCCGGCCCATGCTCTCGTTCCCGGCCAGAGCGATACCGCCGACCTCGACGGCGCGCTTCAGGCCTATCACGCAGAAGGACGCTCCCTCGCCTATACCGTTGCCGCGCTCATGCCCCCCTCCTGGGAGAATCGCGTGCGCAACCTTACCCCGGAACGCAAGGCCCTGTTCGAGTTCCACAAACGCGCCATGGGCGGGCTCGGCGCCTGGGAAGGTCCCGCTGCCCTCATCGCCTACGACGGCATCCAGCTCGTCGCGTCCCTCGACCGCATGGGGCTCCGTCCCCTGCGCGTGATGAGAACCGGTGACGGCCTGTTCCTGGTCTCCTCGGAGATCGGCGTGTTCGACCGCGATCCCCGCGAGATCGACTTCCAGAAGCAGCTCGCACCCGGCGAGATCGTCCGGTTCGACCTCGAGTCCCACCGCGTCGTGGAGTCCTCCGAGGTCTACTTCGAGATCGTGGCCGAGGCGACCCCGTGGCTCGGTACCACCTTCGATGTCGTCAACCAGCGCGACATCCGCATGCCCACCCGCTACGGCGCCCGCGTCGACCTGCCCCACCCCGACTTGCTCGCGTTCCGCGGACGTCTCGGGGCGTTCCTTCGCGCCTGGGGCTGGGACTCCCGCATGCGGCAGGAGACCACCGACCACCTCATCGACGCCGGCAAGGAGGAAATCTACTCCATGGGCTTCGACAGAGCCCTGCCGTGCCTGTCCGTCGACGGACCCACGCTCTACCGCTTCTTCCAACAGAAGTTCGCCCTCGTGACCAACCCGCCCATCGACCCCTACCGCGAAGGGCGCGACATGAGTCTGGTCACCTACCTCGGACGCCAGCCCGACGTGCCGCCGCGCACGAGCCCCCAGGCCGTCAACATGAGGCTGCGATCGCCCGTTCTCACCGCCCGTACCGTCGACGAGCTCCTCTCCATGCACGAGCTCGGTACGCGCAAGCTTTCTCTGTCGTTTCTTGCGGGCGGCGACGGTCGGGCCCTCGCGGGCGCGGTGGACGGCCTGATTTCCCAGGCTGTGGAGGCCGTGCGGGCAGGAGCTTCCGTGCTGCTCCTCTCGGACATGGGCTGCTTTGCCGAACAACGCTGGCCCATCCCGGCCCCACTCGCCGTCGCCGCCGTCAACGACCACCTCACCGAGGAGGGCTTGCGTCCGCTCTGCAGCATCGTTGTTCAATCCGGCGAAGTCTCCGAAGGCCATGACATCGCGGTGCTCCTCGGACTCGGGGCCGATGCTGTCCATGCCCACGCGCTCTTGCACTACGCCATTCAACGCGCGAAGGCGCAGAACCGCCCCGTCGGCTCCGCCCTGCGCAAGACCCAAGAAGGCCTCGAGGAGAGCCTGCGAAAAATCCTGTCCAAGATGGGTATCGCCACCATTCAGGGCTACGTGGACGCTTGCCTGTTCGAGGCCGTGGGGCTCGGGCCCGACGTCATGCGCTACCTGCGCCGTGTTCCCTCCCGGGTGGGTGGGATCGATCTGGACACCGTGGCTTCGGACACCGCGCGGCGCGTCCGGCACGCCCTGGTCATCGAGGACCTCCCGCGCTTCGACCACGACGAGCGGACGTACAACGACAACGTTCGCATCGCGCTGTGGGAGGTTGCCTGCGCGAAGGGCCCGGAGGCATGGGAGCGATACGCGACCCTGGCGGACGTCCGCCGGCCCGCCGCTCTTCGGGACTTGCTCGAATTCCAGACCATCGACACGCCCACGGTCGAGGCCGCCACCGCTGTGGATGTCCTCCGGGATTGCGTCACGACCGGCGGCATGTCCCTGGGGGCGCTGACCGCCCAGGCACACGAGGCGATCGCCCACGCGGCCAACGCCATCGGAATGCTATCGAACAGCGGGGAAGGGGGGGAGGCGCGCGACCGCAACCGCGACGCCTCGCGACGCGACCTACGCAGCCGCATCCGGCAAGTCGCCACCGGGCGCTTCGGTGTGGATGCCGAGTACCTCGTTCACGCCGACGAGATCCAGATCAAGATGGCGCAAGGAGCGAAACCTGGAGAGGGGGGGCAGCTGATGTCCTCGAAGGTGACCGAGGAGATCGCGCGCCTGCGTTACTGCCGTTCCGGCATCGACCTGATCTCTCCGCCGCCCCACCACGACATCTACTCGATTGAGGACCTCAAGCAGCTCATCCACGACCTTCGTGCCGTGCACCCCGCGGCCACCCTCTCCGTCAAGCTCTGCGCGGTCACGGGGATCGGCACCATCGCCGCCGGCGTCGTGAAGGCAGGTGCGGACATCATCGAGATCGACGGGCTCGAAGGAAGCACGGGCGCCTCGCCGCGTTCCTCCCTCGAGCACGCCGGACTTCCGACGGAGCTTGGCCTGCGTGAAACACATCTTGCGCTGACTGCGCTCGGCTTGCGGGGGCTCGTGAAGCTGCGCGCCGGTGGCGGGGTCAAGACCGAGACCGACGCCATCAAGCTCATGCTCCTCGGCGCGGACCAGGTCACCATCGCCACGGCGCTCATGATCGCCCAGGGCTGCGTGCACTGCAATCTATGCCATACGGGCGCCTGCCCCACGTTGATCGCGGGCCAGCTCAACCCCCGGGCCGTGTACCCAGGGTCGGCCGAGCACGTGAAGCGGTTCTTGCTCGAATTCGGGGCGGCCATCGGTCGGCTGGCTGCCCGCCTCGGCTTCTCCCACCCCAAAGCACTCGTAGGCCGGTCGGACCTGCTGTGCGTCAGATCCGCGAGCGACCTCGCTTCGACCCTGCCGGACGCGTACGGCGTCGACACGGCCGCGCTGCTGCGCCGCGTCTCCCTGCTCGACCTGTCCATGCTCACCGCCACCCCGCCGCATGCCCGCGCGTTCCGTGCCACCGGTCGCATCGACGGCTTCGATCGCACCATCGTGGAGCAACTCGACCGGGACCAGGACCTGTTGGACGCCCTCGAGTCCGGACGCAGCATTCAGCGAACCTTCACCCTCACCAGCCGAAGCTCCATCGACTTCGCGGTCAGCGTGGCAGGAAGGATTGCGCGTCGTTGGGGGCGCGATGGATGGCCCCACCCCCAACTGATCCAACTGCGCACCTACGGGACTGCGGGACAGAGTTACGGGGCATTCTGCATTCACGGCCTCGAGCTCGTCCATAGCGGGTCCTGCAACGACGGTGTCGGGAAAGCGATGAGCGGAGGCCGCATCGTCGTTCGCCAGCCCGAAGGCTTCGTCGGAAAGAGCTGGGAGACCACGCTCGTCGGCAACACGGTCGCCTTCGGTGCGACGGGCGGCACGATCTTCGTGCAGGGGCGCGCGGGCCAGCGCCTCGCCGTGCGCAACTCGGGCGCCACCATCGTCTGCGAAGGAGCCGGAGAGTATGCGTGCGAGTACATGTCCGCCGGACGCGTCGTCCTGCTCGGGCCCGCGTCGGGATCCATCGGCGCCGGCATGACCGACGGCGTCATCTACGTCTATGACCCCGAGGGAAGCGAAGACGTTCGCTTTGCCGTGGACAGCCGCAGTGTCGCGGTCGTGACCCCCAGCGAGGTGGACCGTTACGAAGAGCTGCTTCCGCTGCTGGACGCCTACTACGAAGCCACGCGATCCGAGCGGGCCCGCGAGGCACGGCAGAACCTGTATGACTTCCACAAGGTCATTCCCAACGCCGCACTGATGGAAGAGACGCGGCGCCAGCTTGCCGTCGACGTGGGCGGAACGATCGCGGGGTGAATGCCATGGATCGAAGCAACGAACACGACGACGACTGGACGCCCCGCCTCGAAGCGGAACAGATCGCCAAGAACTTCGGCGACGTGCGTCCCCCTCTGAGCGTGGAAGAGGCGCTGATCGAGGCGCAACGGTGCTACTACTGTCCCTTCGACACGCCTTGCACGCGCGGGTGTCCCACGCACATCGACATCCCTACCTTCATCCGCCAGATCGCCGAGGGCAACCCGAAGGCCGCAGCGCGCACGATCCTGCAATCCAACGTCTTCGGCGCGGTCTGCGCGCGCGTGTGCCCCGTGGAGAAGCTCTGCGAGCAGCTTTGCATCTGTCACACCACCCACGGGCGGCCGATCCCCATCGGCAAACTCCAGCGCTTCGCCACCGACCAACTCCTCGCTTCCGGGGAGCTGCCGTTCCAACGACTGCCCACTACGGGACGCCGCGTCGCCATCGTCGGGGCAGGGCCTGCCGGGATCGCCGCGGCCTTCGAGCTCGCCCGCCTCGGTCACGGCCCCGTCGTGTTCGAGAAGGACCAGGAACCCGGCGGCCTCGACCGCTACGGCATCGCCGAGTACAAGATCAACGCGGCTTTCGTCCGCAAGGAGCTCGGCTACCTCCTTTCCGTCGGCGGCATCGACCTGCACGTTCATCAGCCCGCCGTGAATGCCGCGGAGCTGGGACACCTGCTCGCATCCCACGATGCCGTCCTGCTCGCCATCGGTCTCGGTCCCACCCGCCAGCTCGGTATTCCCGGCGAGGACCTCGCCGGTTCCGAAGATGCCCTGCAGTTCATCCGAGCCATCAAGACGCAGCCCCTCTCGAACGTCCGGGTCGGGACGAACGTGGTCGTCGTCGGTGCAGGCAACACCGCCGTCGACGCCGCCACCCAGGCCAAGAGACTGGGCGCCGCCTCCGTCACGCTGGTCTATCGGCGAGACCGACCGTTCGCCAAGTGCACCGACCATGAATACGAGCTGTCTCTCGCCGATGGGTGCACGTGGATGTGGAACGTCCGTCCGGTGGAGGTGCTGGGTGAGCACGGACGCGTGGCGGCCGTTCGTCTGCAATCCACGCAAGGCACGGAGGACGTGCCCTGCGATCACTTCATCAAGGCGACTGGGCAAGAAGCGCACGGGTGGCTGCGCGATGTGGACGGGCTGGAGCTGATGCCCAATGGCACGTTGAAGGTGGACCCACTGACGTACATGACGTCCGTTGCTGGAGTATTCGCTGCGGGGGATTGTGTGCTTCGCGCGAAGGAAGTGGTCAATGCGGTTCGTGAGGGCAAGTCGGCCGCGCTGGCGATCGATGGGTGGCTAATGAATGGGCGGCCTCGGTTCTTGTAGGGCAGTCCTCGCCTATGCCTTTGCCCAAATTCCGTGGGCAATGCTACTCTGCAATGATGAAAGAGCGGTTCTACTGCGTGCCGCTTGCGATACTGGGCCTCATCGCGTGCGGCAGCGACAATGACGACACGGGTCGTGACCCTGCCGAGTGTGACAAGATCGCCGATCAGATCCGAATTGTAGCGGAACGAGACCCAGAGTTGGAGAACTACGACGGGTTCGACCGGAGAGCAAACCCGTGCGCTGATCCGATCCCGGTCACCAGCAGAGCGGACTACAACACACCGTGTGAGTCCCTCCAGGAGTGCCTTGACGAAGTCGACTGACCAGGGTGAGGCAAGCTCCGGTGCGCGGACAGCCATCAAGGCCTGCCAACGCGGCACGGTCGGCGGCGAGGATCCCGATCTGAAGGGGCCTGGCACGTTGAAGGTGGACCGTCTGGCTCCTCGCGGAAATGACGACGTGACCTGGGGCTTGTCTTGGTTTGCGAGAGCCGATCGATCTCCTTACCGGCCGGCCCGGCTGGGCTTACCGGCTACCGGCACCTGCCGGTCGCGCCAAGCAACCTGGGTATCGGTTCCACACAACACCCGAGCAAGTCCCTCACTTCACCGATCGCCTTCGCTACCGCGACCAACTCGGTGGCGAGTCGGATTTCGGTTTCAGTCTGACGTCTCTCCAAACGCTCGAGCCGTTCGTTCGTTGCACGTTGCTCGGCTGTCATTCCGGACATCTCAGCCCGAATGGCTTTCAGTTGCTCGAGCATGAGCATGCCAACGCTGTCGTCCATGGTAGAGGGATACCCCGCCGTTCAGGGCTCCGCAAGCATGCCTCACAGGCTTCATCCGGCCCGCTCATCCCCGCCCGTTTCGAGTCACCGAGCGCGCACCGGGAACGGCGTCCGTCGCGGGCTACGATCTGCGTGCTGGGGTAGCCGACGACGGCATGATTTCGGACTGCTCGACATCGCATTCAACTCGGACCCGTCTCTCCAGGTAACCCGGCAGGAAGACACGGCTCCAGCCATCAGTCGGCCCGCGACCCCTCACCGCAATCCGTGTTTCCGCTGCCCGACGTGATCAACCCCGAGGGCCTCTGTCCGCAAGGTCCCCCGGGATGCTCCGACGCGCCGATTATGCACGTGCAATCGGGAGGGCTCGGACAGGGCTCGGCAAATGGCGTGCACGAGTAACTGGTCCACGCATCCGGAGTGAAAATCTCGCAGAAGTGCGTCTCGATCGGGCAAGCATGCTCCCCACACCAATCGGTGCCTGGTGGCGCCGGGCATAATCCGCCGATATCCACACCAGCCCAGTTCGCCTCATACTCGGAAAGATACATGACTCCATCGCATCCGCAGGAAGGACAGCCGGGGCCGTAGGGGACGTCGGCACTGCACGATCCGATGTCGCCATTCACGCCGCAGTCGTGGTTTGGAAAGTCGCAGAACATCCCCTCGGGACAGTCCAGGAGCCCCGGACCGCAAGCGCCGACGGGTGCACCTCCAGTTCCCGCCGTGCCGCCCATCCCCGGCGTTCCCCCTGTGCCACCTGTGCCACCTGTCTCCCCTGCCCCTGCCCCCACCGTGCCGCCCGCCCCTGCCGACGCGCTCGGAGGTTCTGGCACCTCGTTCTGATTCCCCCCTTCGCTGAGCTTGCCACCGCAGGCGAGCGCCAGAACAACGGTTGGACCTAGACCTAGGGTGAGAAAGGGCGCAGCCAGAGACTTCATCATGCTTATTCCCAACAGGCGGCGATCGACAAACGTGGTCTGGCACACGCCAGCCCGCGCGCGTGGGAACGCAATATGGGTGCCAACCGCAAGACGAAGCGCGCGGATCTAGCTCACTCAGCCGTCAACTGCTGGTGTGACCAGTCCCCGCACGCCCAATCCGGGGTTCCCGGTGGCGAGCAGACGCGCGCCCTTGACCTCGAGTGGGCAGAGCTCCAAAGTGCCGACGGCGGGGGGATAGGACGGGCCCAGTCGAAGCCAGGGCCTTCGCGATCCAGTAGGCGTCACGCTTGCAGCGAAGAACGTGAGGGCCATCGCAGCGCCGCCGATCACGAAGACCTCCATCGCAGCGCTTCCGATCTCGTCACCGAGTTCGTCCGTTCTTGCGAAGCTTGCTTTCGATCCCCTTCGACACGGAATCGAAAGCCGCTACGATGCACGCGATGGGGACGCATCACGCAAGCAACTGGGCTCCCGGTACCGAAGACGATCGCGCGTTCTTCCGAGACTTCGGCTGTACGCCTTCGCCCTTGCTCGTACAGTGGCTGGTCTCGACGTCGTGCTCGCTATCCTGCCCGCATTGCTCCGCGGCGGAACCCGTCCCGCGGCATGCGTCGTTCGCGCTCGTGCGACGGGTGCTGGATCAAGTCGTGGAGCTCGGCGTTCCGCAGCTCCTGCTGACGGGGGGCGAACCCTTGGAGCACCCGCGGTTCCACGACGTGGTGGCGCAGATGCGCGAGCGAGGCATCGCGTGGTCGCTCAACACCGCGGTGCTCCCCAGCGAACGCGCGCGGCGGGCCATCGAGCTTCACCCGCCGCAATTCGTCGCGGTGAGCATCGACGGTCCACGAGAGATCCACGACCCGTTCCGCGGTCGCGTGGGCGCGTTCGACGACGCCCTGCGTGCGATTGCGTGGTATCGGGCTTGCGGCGTGAAGCAAGTCGCAGCCGGCACGACGGTCACGTCGATCAACGCTCCTCACCTCGACGAGCTCTTCATCGCCGTCCTCGAGAGCGGCGCGACCTCGTGGGGATTGCACCTGGTGGTCCCCGAAGGGCGCGCGTCTCGCCGCAAGGATCTCATGCTCACGTCGGCACAGACGCGATCGCTCGTGCGATTCGTCGCGCGCCGTCGGACTGCGTTCCCGGTGAACATGGCGGACGAGATCGGGTTCTGCGGCGACTGGGAGCCGTTGTTACGCGACACGCCGTTCTTCTGCGGCGCGGGCAGGACCCAATGCGTCATTCTCCCGGATGGCGAGGTCGTCCCCTGCACCACGCTCGACCGGTCGGCATCCGTCGGCAACGTGATGACCGAACCTCTCTCGACGCTATGGAGGGCGGGCTTCGGTGCGCTGCGCGCGTGGCGACCGCAAGGTGCGTGCCGTCGGTGCCGGCATGTGGCCGCATGCTCGGGAGGCTGCTGGCTGCAACGGCGCCACGGACGACACTGTCATCGCACTGCGTGGGAACGCGGCCATCTCCCCGTAGCCGCACTCTGCGCGGGACTCGCTGCTTGCACCAGTCCTACGCCGACTGCCACGCGGCCACCGACCTCAACCCCCGCCGAAGTGCGTGCACCCGCGTCGCCCGAGCCGGTGGCATTGGCGTCCGCGCCTCCGCATTCCTCGGCGCCAGCGGCTCCTCCGGCTTCGGGGCTCCGCGAGGCTTCGGGGCTCCGCGAGGAGAGCGTCTTGGGCTTGCGACGCCCTGCGACCATGGATGTCATCGATTGGGCTTGGATTCAGCACACCGTCCACAGCCCCGTCACGCTGTGCACCACGAGCGCTGAAAGCACGTTTCAACTCGCGAATGCCTCGCTGGACTCGGACTCACTCGCTGTGTACTTCGAGGCGTTGTCGCAGCCGGCGTGCGCGCACGCATTGACCGACCGCATCGCGGCGATCCGAGGTGCCCTGGGCACTTCGCGGCGATCCATGAATCTCGTCGCAACGATCTGGCGCGACTTGCAGGAGTGGGCGTTGGTCGAACGCCCCGCGGAGACGCGGTCCGCCGAGGAGCGCGAGGCGTTGAGGACGCAGCTGACCGAATTGGGGCAAATGGCGGAAACGTGGCGCGCAGCGTTGCTCGCGCACAAGCTCGACTACTTCTTGAGCCCCGACCCGGCGTGGGGGCACGCGATGATGTCCAAAGCAGGGCCGCCGCCGGGCCTGAGCCTCCTGGCCCAGCTCGGTGACAAACGCTGGGGCCCTTCCGACGCGCGCGCGCAACTGACCCAAAACACGCTGGACCGGCACCCGGTTGGGGAGACTCTCGCCGTCCAGATCTCCTGCGCTCAATCCGTCACCATCACGTCTCCACGTGGTGAGCGGCGGTTGAGCGCTCCCGACAAACTTGGCGTGTTCAATGTGCTGCGCGTCCCCGCGACGGCGAAAGCTCCTGTTGTCCTGACGATCCGTCTCGGTGGCAGCGAGCTCGACGTGTCCGTCGCCCCGGGCGTCGAGCTGACGTATCTCGATGTCGCGCGGCTCGCCATGCAGGGCAATCGGAGTTCGATGCAAGCCGCACTGGCCGACGGGGGCGTTCCGGATACGTTCTTGATTCCGCTGCTCCGGGAAGACGTGATTCGCGAGGGCGCAACACCGCGAAGCCGCGCGTGGCGCAGGCTCGCCGCGGCGTGGTTGTTCTGACGGTTTGAACGACGCCTCTCACTTGCCAACGGGGCAGGTTCGACTTACCCATGAGCCTGCCCCGCTAGCCAAGGAGCCTGCCTTGAACGAGCGCTATCACCAAGACTTCTTCGTCTCCTGGGAGGAGCTTCACCGCGACACACGGATCCTCTGCCAGGCGTTGATCGATCAAGGATCGTCCTGGCGAGGCCTCATCGCCGTCACCCGCGGCGGCCTCATCCCCGCCGCCATCGTGGCCAGGGAGCTCGATATCCGCCTCGTCGATACCGTCTGCGCCGTGAGCTACGCCGGCGAGGAAGGGCGCAACCAGACCGATCAGGTTCACGTGCTCAAGCAAGCGGCCGGCGACGGCGAAGGGATGCTGCTCATCGACGACCTCGTGGACACGGGGCAGACCGCCGCGGAGATCCGCAAGATGCTCCCGAAAGCGTTCTTCGCGACCGTCTATGCCAAGCCCGAGGGGCGCGCTCTCGTCGACCTGTGCGTGCGGGAAGTCACGCAAGACACTTGGATCCGGTTCCCCTGGGACATGGCGCTCGACTTCGCGGTCCCCCTGGTCGAGCGAGTGCAGAAGAAGTAGACGCTGTCTCCGCGACCCCATCCGGCGCATACTGAGCGCAGGAGGTCGTTCCTTGCGACGAACTGTCTTCGTGATCCTGGCGGCGGGCGGCATCGTGACGATCGGGCAGCTCGCCTGCGATTCGGAGGATTCCGCGGCAGAGCCGTGGAGCTACGGTGGCTCCTCGGGCAGCGGCGGGCACGACGCGGGCGGAGCGGGTGGCGCGGGTGGCGCGGGCGGCGCAGATGCAGCGGCTGGGTCGTCCTCCGGTGGGTGGAGCCCGACGGGAGGAACCACGGCCGCGTCGGGCCATGCGGGGACCGCAGGAAGTGCCGGTTCCGCGGGCGCCCAGGTCGGCGGGGCAGCGGGGTCCGAAACAGGGGGCGCCGCAGGTGCCGCCGGAAGCAGCGGCGAAACCTGCGAAGGCCAAGGAGGGTCAGGCGGCCCTTGTGACTTCCCCCAAGGCGTTCCGGACCCCGACTTCTTCTGCGCGGCCAGCTCGTACCAGGACACTGACCCGGCGGTCGACGCCGCGGTCAATGCGGTCATGGCGACCCTGAGCGGCTGCGACCCGATGAGCGATTGCACCATCACGGGCTTCCCTGGCACCACGGTCGACGAGATCTGCCAGAGTTGGTTCGCGGCCGTGACCCAGCGCCTGCGCGACGAAGGCTACTGCGCCGGTCAACACATCGCGGGCCACACCGATGAGGTCGCCGTGAGCAACACGGGGTGCACAGGCAAGTGGTACGGCTATCACATCTGCAACTACGGCGGCGGCAAGGTCTTGTGGAACCCCGGCGCACGACGCGGTTGGTGGATGATCGAGCCGTCGCACTGCCCTCCGTAGTCCTATGCCCAGAGAACCACAGAGGACGCAGAAGGCACAGAAGGGTGGTGCGGAGGTTGGCCGTGCGTGCGCCTGACTCTGCCCGTTCCTGGTTCTCTGTTCGCATTCCGTGTTCTCAGTTCCTAGTTGATGTGCCGTCATCCGCCCATGGTCGTAGCCGGTCCTCACCCCGGTAGGGACTAGCACCCGGTAGAACCTTCTCGATCCGCCAGGCACCACGCGATGCGCTCCCCCCCAGTTGCATCGAACGGTCCATGCTCCAGCACGACAAACCCCACGCCGTCGTCATCGGCAGCGGATTCGGAGGCCTCGCCTCCGCCATTCGTCTCGGCGCACGCGGCTACCGCGTCACCGTCCTCGACAAGCTCGACAAGCCTGGCGGGCGCGCCTACGTCCACCAGCAAGACGGCTTCACCTTCGACGCGGGCCCTACCGTCATCACGGCCCCCTTCCTGCTCGAAGACCTCTGGTCCCTGTGCGGCAAGAAGATGCAGGACCACGTCGACATGCGCCCCGTGACTCCCTTCTATCGCATTCGCTTCGACGATGGAGAGGTGTTCGACTACACGGGTGACCCCGCTTCCATGCGCGAGCAGGTCGCCCGCTTCAGCCCCGAGGACGTGGAAGGCTACGAGCGATTCGTGCGCTCGAGCGAGGACATCTTCAAGGTCGGCTTCGAGCAGCTTGCCCACGTGCCCTTCGGCTCCTGGACGTCGATGGCTCGCATCGTGCCCGACATGATCAAGCTCGAGAGCTACCGCACCGTCTACGGGCTGGTGTCCAAGCACGTGAAGAACGAAAACATTCGCCAGGTGCTCAGCTTCCATCCGCTCCTGGTCGGAGGTAACCCGTTCTCCACCACGTCCATCTACACGCTCATCGCCTTCCTCGAGCGCAAGTGGGGCGTCCACTTCCCGATCGGCGGCACCGGTGCCGTCGTTCGCGGGCTGGTCGACCTCATCGAAGGACAAGGCAACCGCGTGGTCTGCAACCAGGAAGTGCGAAAGATCCTGGTCGAGAACCGCAAAGCTGTCGGCGTCGAGTTGTCGACCGGAGAGCGCATCGCCGCCGATGTCGTCGTCTCCAACGCGGACTCCGCCTGGACGTACCGCTATCTCATCGACCCGGAACACCGGCCGACTTGGTCCGACGCCAAGATCGAGAGCCGCCGATACTCCATGAGCTTGTTCGTCTGGTACTTCGGAACCAAGCGGAAGTACCCCGACGTGGCGCATCACACCATCTTGCTCGGGCCGCGCTACAAGGGACTTCTCGACGACATCTTCGACCGTCACGTGCTCGCGGACGACTTCAGCCTCTACCTGCACCGTCCCACCGCGACGGACCCGGCGTTGGCCCCCGAGGGTTGCGATGCCTTCTACGTCTTGTCGCCCGTGCCGAACCTCTCCAGCGGGACGGATTGGGAGGTCGAGAAGGAGCGATACCGTCGCTCCGTGGAGGACTATCTGTCCTCGTCCGTGCTACCCGGGCTCGCGGACGAGGTGGTGACCAGCCGTCTGCTCACGCCGCAGATCTTCCAGGACCGATTGGCGTCTTTCCGAGGCGCGGCCTTCGGCATGGAGCCGACCTTGCGACAGAGTGCCTACTTCCGGCCCCACAACAAGAGCGAGGACATCGAACGGCTCTACATCGTTGGCGCAGGTACCCACCCCGGGGCGGGCATGCCCGGCGTACTCTCCTCCGCACGCGTGCTCGACACGGTGGTGCCCGATGCCGAATCCCTTCGCTGACGTCGCGAGCGCTGACCTCGAGGCGTGCAAAGCCCTGCTGCGAAAGGGATCCAAGAGCTTCTCTCTGGCTTCCTTGCTGCTCCCCAGGCGAGTGCGTGACCCAGCCGCGGCGATCTACGCCTTCTGCCGCGTAGCCGACGACCTCGTCGACGAGCACGAGGGAGGTGAGGAGGCATTGACAGCACTTCACCGAAGGCTCGACCGCGCCTACGAAGGCAAACCCGACCCGGACCCCGTCGACCGCGCCTTCTCCGCTGTCGTTCGCGCCTACGACATTCCCAAGGACGTGCCCGAAGCACTCTTGGAAGGCTTTGCCTGGGATGCCCAGGGGCGCACCTACGAATCCCTCGACGACCTGCAGGCGTACGCTGCCCGCGTCGCCGGTACCGTCGGCGTCATGATGACGTTGCTCATGGGACCGCGAGACGAGGCTACCCTGCAGCGCGCCTGCGACCTCGGCGTGGCCATGCAATTGACCAACATCGCACGCGACGTGGGGGAGGACGCACGAAACGGCAGAGTCTACCTGCCCCTGGCTTGGCTGCAGGAGGTCGGCGTGCAGCCCGCGTCGTTCTTGCGGGACCCGGCGTTTCGACCGGAGATCGCAGCCGTCGTCCGCCGACTCCTCGAGCGTGCCGATGCGCTCTACGAAAGCAGCGAGCTGGGTATTGCCCTGCTCCCGCAGGATTGTCGCGCAGCCATCCGCTCCGCACGCCTCATCTATGCGGAAATCGGACACGAGCTCGGCCGCCAGGGGTTCGACTCCGTCTCTCGCAGAACGGTCGTCAGCACCAGCAAGAAGCTCTGGCTGGTGCTCCGAGCGCTCGTCGGGCGAACGCCGGGTGAGAGCCTTCGCGCTCTGCCTGGGGCTCCCTACGAACCCCTCGAGCAAACCGCCTTCCTCGTGAACGCCTCCGTGCGTCCCCGGGGCCTGCTGCAGGAGCACGCATCATGATGGACCTCGACCGAGCGCGGGACCGCGTCCGAGAGGCCGGAGGACAGGACCTTTGCGAGCGTCTGGAGCACCTCGACGCCGTTCGGGTGAACGTGCCCGCCCCTCGGCCCGAGTCCCTCTCTCCGCCCGACGCGGACACGATACCCGACTACGACGTAGCGATGGCCGGTGGCGGACTCTCCCTTCTGCTGGCTCCCATGCTCGCCGAGCTCGGGCTCCGCGTCGCCGTCTTCGACCGCGCCAGGATCGGCCAGGCCCACCGGGAATGGAACGGGAGCTTCGCGGAAGTCGATGCCCTCGTCCGCTCGGGTGTCGTGCGTCCCGACGACGTCCCCTCTCTGATCGTGGCGCACTACGATCACGGTGTGTGCCGCTGGCACGAAGGCGGGTCGTACCCCGTGTCCCGTGTCCTCGACATGGCCGTCGACGCGGGGGCGCTTCTGGGACTCGCCCGCAAGCGGAGCGAAGAGCGGGGCGTCCACCTCTTCGATGAACACCCGGTCCAGGCGCTGTCCGCAGGCCCTCGCTCCGTAGCGCTCGCCCTCGGGGGAAAGCACGGGCCCCGAACGGTCACCGCGAGCGTGGTCATCGACGCACGCGGTGTGTCGAGCCCTTCGGCCACGGCAGATCTCGTTTGTCCCACCGTGGGAGGGGTGATCGACGGTCTCCGACAAGGGGATGACGATCTAGCCATCAACCCGCGCGTCGGAGAGATTCTCGCCACGACCGAGCACGTGCAGGAAGGCCGGCAGCACATCTGGGAGGCGTTCCCAGGACGAGCGGGGGAGACGACGGTCTATCTGTTCTACTACGACCTTGCCGACCGTGTAGGGCCGGGATCCTTGCTGCGCCTTTACGCACGATTCTTCGAGCGACTGCCCCACTACAAGGAGGGAGACCACCGCTTGGTCCGACCAACCTTCGGCTACATCCCGGGATGGTCACGCCTGACGCCTGCCCCTCGACCGTCCTTGCCGCGCGTCGTTCTCGTGGGCGATGCGGCAGCTCGCCACTCACCCCTCACGTTCTGCGGGTTCGGCAACACGGTGCGCGGTCTCGCGGCAACGGTCGAACGGGTGATGGCCGAGATCGAGGGAACTTCGACCTCGGCGCAGGACGCTCCGATTCACTCCGGAACCGGGGCGCTGGCGCGCATGATGGCAACCCCTCCCACGGAGCCTCACCGGGCCCACGAGCTCAACGCACTTCTCGATACTGCTTTCTCCGTTTTGCATGAGCTGGGGGACGACGCCTACGGGGCTCTGCTCCGGGACGAGATGTTGCCCCGGGACTTCGTTCGATTCTTGCACAAAACCTCCGTCAAGCGCCCGCAGGTCTATCGAGACGTGATCGGCGGCTTTGGCCTCGTCAACGTGGGCCGGTGGGGGGCGAATATTGCCCGCCAGTGGTGGGCTAGCCCCAAATCAAGCGCTCCGCGCTTGTTTGGGCCTAGGTCTTTCTAAGGGGGCTTTCGCAAAGCCCCCTCGCCGCGCTCACCGCGGCTCACCCCAAAACGCGTCGCCTTCGGCTCGGATAAGGATAGCCCCAAAGGAGTCAGGAGCGGGCGGGGGACTCGTTCTCGTCGGCGGCCGCACGCTCGGCCGCCTCCAACTCCCAAGGGCCGAGGAAGAACCCGAAGGGAACGGCGTGCGGGCGGCTGTGGTGCGCCTTGTGGGCCGCGCGGACACGACGGAAGTACGAAAATCTCTCGAGGAACGCGAGGGGAAGGCGCTTGTGCACGAAGCCGTCGTGGATGGCAAGGTAGGCGAGACCGAAGACGGTCATTCCCACGCCCACGCCAAACGCAGCCTCACGCAACACCCCGGGTGCCCCCTCGAAGCCGTACACGATCATCCCCGCCGCAAGGAACGAATGGGACGAGCTGAGCAAGTCGTTGGCTTCGAACCGGCTGCGCCTCGGCGCGTGATGCGATCGGTGCATCTTCCACAGCCAGCGATGCCAAACCCGCCCATGGAGAAGGCGGGCCCAGTGCTCCATGCCGTACGCCGTCAACGGGACGAGGGGCCCCCAGATCATCCAGCTGCTCATGCCGCTCTCCTCATGCGAAAAGGAATCAGGAACTGAACCCACGGACGCTCGAACCGCTGCAAGTCCACGGTCTCGTGCACCAGATGCACCTGCTGCCCGCCCACACGCGCGGTCGATAGCGTGCGCGCGTAAAACGGCGTGTCTTCCAGCGACCGAGAAACCGTCGGCTTCGTCCCCACGTCCGAGGGCACACGCCGCCCAACCCCCCATCGTGTCTTCCCCACCTCGAACGCTTCAACGCCCAACAACGGCACGTGTGTCCCGTCCTGTCGGAACGTCCTGCGGACCCTCGAGGTCGACCCGTCCGCACGCGTCACGTCGTACACCACATGCGTGAGATCGCTGCCGCTCGTCCTGGACCAATCCCATGATCGGAAGCCCCGCTCGAGCGGCTCGTCCCCGTCGTTGGTGTCCACGTAGGCGCGCCCGGTCCACGCTGTGCGGTGCGGGTGCTCGAGTCGCACCGTGGCTCGGGCATTGAGACGCAGCGGCGTCCAGCGATGCCGGCCCGCGTCGTCGAGAGCGAACCCGTCCCCGCCCACGACGCCAGGCTCGACCCGCACGGTCCCTCGAAGGCTTTTCGCGAAAGGTGAAGTTCGCTCGCACAAGTGAAACGTGAGCCCGCCATCGTCCTCCGCCTCCACCACGCTTTCCGCGATGCGGAGCCGCGAGCCCGTTCGCTCCACCGACCCTCTGTCGTGTTCCGTCAGGGCCCACAGTCGTCCCCCAGGCCCATAGTACGCCACGTTCATCGCGCAATGGTCCAGAGGCTCCGCGGACCCCTGCCTTCGCCGGGCCGCGTAGTAGGGGGAAAAGACGTTGCCAAGAAGGGCAATCACCACCAAGGCGTGGGCGCCGTCGTCGCTGACGACGTCGAGGTACCACCAGCGGTAGCCATCGGGACCGACCGCCGCGTCGAAGCGAGATCGTGCAAGATGGCCCTGGCCGCCAGCACGCCGGACGTCGCTGCCATCGGAACGCCCGCTCCCGGGTGTGCCCCGCCCCCCGCGAAGTACAGACCGGGGATCTTCGACCGGGCGGGGGCCCTCGAGAGAGGTGACAACATGCCGTGCGATGCCGGCCCGTACAAGCTCCCCCCCGTGGCCGGGAACCTCGTCGCGAAGTCCCCTGGCGTGGTGACCACCGACCCTTCTCTCAGCTCCGGCTCCCATCCGCACTGACTGAGGGTTTCGAGCATCGACGTCTGACAAGAGGAGATCTCCGTGGCGCTGGTATCCCCCGTGGCGGGGGCGTTGATCAGGAAGAAAAGGCGTTCGTCGGGACCTTCAGGTTTCCCAAATCCCGCCCTATCTTGCGCGCAGACGTAGACCGTGGGGCGGGACGGTACGGCCATCTGGTGAAACAGTTCGATGAACTCGCGCTCATAATCATCGCTGAAGAAAACGGTGTGGTAGTCGAGGTCGAAGCCGCGAACCGGTGCGACCGCGCAGGTGGTGACCGCCGAAAGCGACCGATGCTTCGGCAGCGACGCTGCCTTCCGAACCCGAACCCCGAGCAGCCCGCTCGCGACCGCCGACGGATCGCCGTTGAACACCACGGCAGCGGACGCGATCGTTTCGCCGTCGGCCGTTCGCACGCCCTCGACCCCGCCGGTCCCGAGCACGAGCTTTTCCACCTCGGTGTCGTAGCGAAAGACGACCCCGAGCCCCCGGGCCACTCGCTCGCACGCGTCCGCCACGCTTCGCATGCCGCCCTCGGGCAGCCAAACCCCCTCGCGCTCCACATGGGCGATGACGTTCAGGGTGGCCGGGGAGAGGAAGGGCGAAGAGCCGGCGTAGGTCGCGTAGCGCGCGAAGAGTTGGCGCAGTCTCGGATCATGAAAGTAGTCCCCGAGTGCGTTCCACAGGGTCCGGTGGCCCTCGACCTGCCACAGTGCGGAGAGCCCGACCCTTCGCAACGCGGCGAGCGTGGAGGCAAGCGAGGGGCGGTCGGACTGCAGGAAGACATCGCGCACCGTGGTGTAAACCTTCGCCGTGTGGTCGGCGAAGCGACGATAGCCTTCGGCTTCCTTCGAGCCAGCGAAGGTCCCTACGGCATCGATGCTCTCCTGGAGATCGGAGAAGAGGTCGAGCCGCCCGCCGTCTTGCCAGAAGTGCCTGGCCAGGCGGGATGCGCGCAACAACCGCACGTGGGAGTCGAAGGACTGTTGGGCGTTTTCGAAGAGTTCATCGAAGACCCAGCGCATGGTGAGGACCGTTGGACCTGCGTCCATGTGTCGGTCGAGGACCTGTTCTTGCCGGATTTTTCCCCCGGACTGGCTCGCGCGTTCGAGGACGAGAACCGGGATACCGCGGGATGCGAGGGAGATGGCCGAGGACAGTCCTCCGATGCCGGCACCGACGATGATGACAGGTGGGGGAGGGGACATGCTGCGCTTCTAGGACGGTCGACTGCGATGTCGATGGGGCGAACGACAATTTCTTTTCGCGCGATGTTGGCGGCGGGTCGGCCATCGAAGGATCCCATGAACCCTGTCACGCGTGTGGAGCGGGCTCTCCGTCGCGCTCTTTCCCTCCTTGAAGAGGAAGACGTTCCCTCGCCGACGCTTCTGCGAAAGGCCGTGCGAGACGCGGTGCTCCAGGGTGGCGGTCGCCTGAGACCTGCTCTCACCCTCGCCGTGTCTGCGTCGTGTGGAGACACCCGACCGTGGCTCGCAGAAGACTTCGGCGCTGCGGTCGAGCTCGTCCACTGTGCCTCCCTCGTCCACGACGACCTTCCCTGTTTTGATGATGCGGCCATGCGGCGTGGACTGCCGAGCATTCACCGCGCATACGGCGAGCCGATCGCGGTGCTGGCGGGTGACGAGCTCATCGTGCTTGCCTTCGAGGTCATTGCTCGGTCGGGCGAGCCTCGGGCCGCGGCGCAATTGATCTCGATCCTTGCGAGAGGCGTGAGGAGTCCGCGCGGGATCATCGCTGGACAGGCCTGGGAGAGTGAGACGTCCGCCCCGCCCGAGCTGTATCGCAGGGCCAAGACCGCCTCGTTGTTCGAAGCCGCCGCGTGCGGAGGTGCGGCGGCCGCGGGCGCGGACCCGCGAAGCTGGCGAGCCTTCGCCACCAAGATCGGCGATGCATACCAGATCGCCGACGACATCCTCGACGTACAATCCACCCCATGGGCCGTGGGCAAGCCCGTTGGCCAGGACGACTTGCTTGGGCGTCCCAATGCGGTCAAACAGCACGGTGCGGAAGAAGCGCATGCCTTGCTCCGAGCAACCTTGCAGGACGCGCTCTCGTCGATTCCCCCGTGTGAGTCGCCCGCGCCAGTCGAGGCCTGGGTCGAACGCGTCTCGTGGCGGATCGAAGAGACGCTTCGGCTCTCCGTCGAGCACCGGAAGGTGGGATGATCGTTTGACACGGTTGCCTGGCCGGCGCAGACAGGGAGACGATGGCGGCGAGTCGAACCCGACGTTCTTGCGATCAGCCTTCGTGCCCTGAGCAGGTTGACGGAATGCAACCGGGCGCGCGTCCAGAACGAGATGCGGAGCTGGTTGCCGAGGGCTGGACGCGGTGCTTCATCGCGCAGGGAACGCGCCTCGAGGAAGCCGTGCAGACCTACGAAGAGATCGGGTTCGAGGTGACGACCCTTCCGGTCGAGGTGGCGGGGCCGTGCTCCGCCTGCTTCGCGGGTGAACCAGCCTTCGTCATCTACACGAGGCCGAAGAACCGTTGAGCGCGGGCAATCTCGTCCGATGCCGAAATCTCGTTGCCTGAGTGCCGACGCTTCGGCGCGTGACCCGCTCTACTTGTGGCAGCTGACGCAGGTCTTTCGCGGCCGGAACCCCGCTGCGTGGCAGTCGTGGCACAGCAGCCTGTCATGCCCCTCCACCGCCACGGTCTTGCTCGGCATGTCCCACGGGTGCCAGTCCACGTCGGAGGCCGGCATCACGTCTCCGAGAGGGACCCTCGCTCCCCGCTGCGGCATCGTGTGACATAGCGTGCAGCTCGTGCTCAACCGCTTGCCGTCATTCGCAACGTGGCGATCGTCGTGGCACCGGAAGCACCCCGGCCAGTGGCGATGTCCGATGTTGTTCGGGTACGTCGTCCAGTTCACCTTCATCTCCGGAAACACACTCCGGTCGAAGATCGCCTGGCAAGCCGCGATTGCCCGATCGATGTCTTGCTTTCGCGTCTCCAGGAGCTGAGGGTACTTCTCCCGGTAGAACCCTTCGATTGCCGCGCGGATCCCTGCTCGCGCCTCCTCCGTCGTCCCGTACGGCGTCGACACCGCGTCCACCGCCACCTGCTTGATCCACGGCAGATCGTCCGGCATCTCGTTCACCGCCATGGCATGGTCGACGGACCCTTCCGGCGGCGGATACGCATGCGACGGGCGGTTGTGGCAGTCCATGCAGTCCATCGTGCGCTTGGGGAGCGCCGCGATCTGTTCGTCGGTCAGGTTTGTGTTTTCGGCCTTGTAGACGCGCTCGGTCCCGTCGATGCCTTCGACCTTGAACCAGGGGATGACCTGGCGCTTGTCGTCCGAGGCGGCGAACGTGACCTTGTTGGCCATCACCATGTGCCAGTGGATGCCCGCACTGCTCCCACGCGCGGGGTTGCCGCCTCCGGTCCGCAACAACAAGCTGATCTGCTCGGGCGTGTTCTGCTCGTCGTAGCGGTAATGGGGGATCTGCTTGAGGGCTGCGCCGAAGAACTTCTCCGGCCAGTGGCAATGCTCGCATGTCTCGCGAGCGGGTCGAAGGTGTGCGATCGGGGTCTTGATGGGGCGGTCGTACGTGTCGAACACGGTGGCGATGACCTGGCGTGACCCGGAGATCTTCGACTGTACGAACCAGCTTGCGCCCGAACCGACGTGACAGTCCACGCAAGGGACACGCGCGTGGGGAGAGTGCGTGTACGCCGTATACTCTGGCTTCATGACGCCATGGCAAATCTTGCCGCAGAAGGTCACGGAGCCCGTGAACAGATAACCGTTGTACCCGACCCACGCGAACACGAGCAGCAAGACGCCTCCCGACACGATCCCGTAGGCGAAGCGCTTTCGGTGGCGCGGGTCGTTCAGGTCGAGCCGAGGGTACGGCAACTGCTTGGCTGCGCCATCCTTCTTGCGTCGAACCGCCTCCCGGCGCATTCCCCAGAGCATCAGCACGAAGCCGGAGAACATGATGCTGGGAAACACCATGTACGTGATGATGCCGACGTACGGGCTGGGCTGGATGATGGTCAGCTCACCGATGATCGCGAACAGGATGAGCACCGCGGTGCCGACCGTGATGAGCCCGCCGAAGTAGCTCATCGAGTTGCGGTAGAGCCCTTCGGAGGGGGAAGGCTGTTTGACGTCTTGCTGTTCGCTCATGGTCCGGGGAGCCGCGCCTTCAGGCGTGGGCAGCCGATGCGGGAGCAAGGCGTGTGCCGACGAGGGGATCGGTGAGGGGTTGCCGAAATGTCGGCACGGCCTCATAGTGCCGTGAGCTCATGAGAGGGAAAAGGTGTTACTTGGCCGGTTGGCACTTTGATTGCTTGGGCGACCGTACTGTTGTGCTGCGCGAAACGTGGAGAGAAGAACCGAGGGTGTCTTGACGAGCATGGTGGAAGCACCCCGCGTGCTGGTGGTGGACGACGAGAGGATCAGTCGGGAGGCCACGGTGCGCCAGCTGCGCGCCGCCGGGTTCGTCGCGGACGCGGTGGAGAACGGGTACTTGGCGCTCGACGCGCTGGGTGCACAGGACTGGGACGTGATCGTGTCGGACCTGCGGATGCCGGGGCTCGACGGGCTCGAGCTGCTCACCCGCGTGCGAAAGAGTCATCCGAGCGTGGATATCATCGTGATGACGGCGTACGGCACGGTCGAGACCGCGGTGGCGGCGATCAAGCAGGGGGCATCGGATTACCTCAACAAGCCCTTTCGGTTTCAGGAGCTGGAGCATCGATTGCGAAAGCTCTCCGAGCTGCGCGGGTTCCGCAAGGAGGTCAGCGAGCTGCGTGCCCTGCTGAGCGAAGGGGAAGACACGTGCTGCGGGCTGGTGGGCACGTCCCCCCCCATGCGGCAGGTGCAGAAGCTGATTCGGACCTATGCCGATCATGCGGCGCCGGTCCTGATCACGGGCGAGACAGGCACCGGCAAGGAAATGGTCACGCGCGCGCTCCATCAATTGGGCCCGCGCGCGAGCAAGCCGTTGGTGGCGGTCGCCTGCGGCGCCATCCCGTCCGAGCTTGCGGAGAGCGAGCTCTTCGGTCACGAGCGCGGGGCGTTCACCGGCGCAGTGGGCCAGCGATTGGGCGCTTTTCAGCGAGCCGACGGCGGGACCTTGATGCTCGACGACGTGGATGACTTGCCCCTGAACCTCCAGGTCAAGCTGCTCCGCGCGCTGGAGGAGAAGTCCTTCCTTCGCGTGGGTGCCAGTCGAGAAACCCAGGTCGATGTCCGCGTCGTGGCGACGTCCAAGAAGGACTTGGATGGGCAAGCTGCGCAAGGGCTGTTCAGGCAGGACCTGTACTATCGGCTCCGCGCGCTGGAGATCCGGCTCCCCACGCTGCGGGACCGCGGAGATGACGTCTTGTTGCTCGCCGAGCATTTCATGCGGAAGCTCGCGGTGGGCCGAGACCTAGCCCTTGGCCTCGATGCGGCGTCGCACTTGCGAAGGTACGGGTGGCCCGGCAATGTCCGTGAGCTGCGCCACGCGATGGAATCGACTGTGATCGTGTGCACGGGAGGCCAGGTCACCCCCGAGTGCCTGCCGGACTTCCTTCGAGGAGAGCAGGCCCCGGAGGGGGACGGGCTGTTCGCGCTCAACCTGGCAGGTCGTTCGCGCGTGTCGCTCAACGACGCCGTTCGCGCGTTCGAGGACCAGCTCATACGCTGGGCGATGCGTCAGGCGCAGGGACAGCAGAGCAAGGCCGCCGACATCCTCGGGCTTCCCAGGACCACCCTGCAGAGCAAGCTCGGTCGCCCCGCCCCCGAGAACGGAAACGGCCGCACCTGAGTCCCAAGTCCCGTCGGACCGCTGCTACTCCGTGATGGCCCCGGGGAACACGAGGCTTACGGTCGTCCCTTCCCCCTTGCGGCTGGCGATCTCGACCTCGCCATCATGGTCGTACATGACGCGCTTGGTGATGGCCAGCCCGAGCCCCGATCCCGCCCCGATCGGCTTGGTCGTGAAAAATGGGTCCATGACGTGAGGCAGGTCCTCGTCCGAGATGCCTTCCCCGTCGTCCTGGACCTCGAGCACCAGCGTGGCCGACCCGCGAACCACCGAGCGAACCGTCACGGTCTTGCCAGAAGCACACGCATCCAGGGCGTTGCTGATGACGCTCGTCAACCCTTCCACCACCCCATCGGGACTGAGCACGGCGTCCCCGCGGAACCCCGCGTCCAGCTGCAGCTGCACACCGCGCTTGCTCGCCTGGATCCGCGTGAAATCCACCAGGTCGTCGAGCAGGCTGCCCACGTTCGTCAACGCGCGTTCCGTGCGACCCCCTCGGGTCAAGGAGAGCAGCCGACGCGTGACCCGCTCGATCCGCTCGAGACCGTCGCGCATGAGCGCGATGATGTCCGCAGGCGCAGGATCACCTTTGCTCGCACTGTCATCGAGCAGATCGACGCAGCTCATCACGCCGTGAAGCGGGTTGCGTATCGTGTGGGCGACCCCGGCCGAGAGCTCTCCCACACGGGCCATGCGCTCGCGAGCGACCGCCACCGAGTGGTGCTGACGCTGAAGGTCCTCTGCCCGCTTGCGCTTGATCACGCTGGCCAGGGTGTCGGCCACGGCAGACAGGAAGTCCAACTCGTCCTCGCTGCGAACGTGGTCCCCGTCGAGACCGATGCTCAGAACGCCCAACAGCGTGTCCCCGTGAAGGATGGGCAAGCAGTAGTGCCCGTGGTCCTCCGCCCCGACGGTCCCCTCGGAAGCGCCCACACCCGTGTGCTTCGAGAATTGCGGTGCTCGCCTGGCCGCCGCGCGCCCGCAGACGCACTTGCCGTAGGGGACCGTCTGGCAAGCGAGCTGGCGGCCCCGCGAGTTGTGCTCGGTCCTCAAACGCAGCGTCGCAGTCTGCTCGTCCGCCAGCAAGATCGCCGCCTGGGGACGGCTCGACAGCCACGGTATCGCGCATATCTGCTTGGCCACGCGGTCCAAGATCTCGTCCAGCGAGATTTCCTGCAAAGACAAGCGCAATACGTCGTTCACGAAACGCTGCGCATCGTGGGCACGACGGGCCGCGCGCTCCGCCTCGTGTTGCTCCGTCACGTCCCGCACGGTGTGCAGGAAAAGCGTGCACCCGGGCGACGTCTCGTACTGGGTCGGGAAGACCCCGGAACGCAGCACACGCTGGGTCTTGGCGTCCTTGATCTCGATCTCCACCGCCTTGCCCAACCGTCGCGCTTTCTCGAGTGGACAGCCCTCGTACGGACCCGTGATCCCATGCACGACCGTCGGGCAGAAGTCCCCCAGGATATCGTCGGGGTTGACACCCAAGGAGGTAGCCACGGCCGCGTTCGCGCATACGATCCGGTGCTCCGCGTCGATCAGCATCACGTAAAACGGGAACGCGTCGAGCACGCTCTTCATGTAGTCGGTGGCGAGCTCGGACAGGGGGCGCACGGGCCCACCATCCCTGCGCACAAGCGAAAGCAGAGCCGACTTGGGGATCAGCTGGGCTTCCGACTCTGGGGCGACCTTGGATGTGGACACTGAACCTCCTCGTTACCTAGTACGGGCGGGACGCTATTGGTAGACGTGCGCCGACTGGTCTGCCGTCGGAAGCATGTTCATTCCCAAGTAAGTGAAGATCACCGCCGCGAAGCCGCCGATCAAGAGCCAGGCAGAGTGCTTTTCCTTCCAGCCCGGGGACGTCCGCACGTGCAGGTAAATGATGTACATCAGCCACGTGATGAGCGACCAATTCTCCTTGGGGTCCCAGACCCAGTAGTCCCCCCACGCGCTCTTGGCCCACAGGGCGCCGATGACCAATCCCACCGAAATGAGGACGAACCCGAACTTCACGACCGTGTGCATGAGATGGGCGTACGGAACCACCTTCGTCCCTCGCAGGTTCGTGAACGTCACCGTCGCTTGCGGACGGATGAGGTAGATCACCGCGAGCGCAGCGCCGAGGAAGAGCGCCGCGTAGCCGACGAAGTACACGACCACGTGGGGGACGAACCAGCCGCTCTGCAGCGCCGCCGGTAGCGAGATGATGTCGACGTCTCGCTTCAGCACCGCATAGGTCATGATGCCCAGAACGAAGACGGAGGTCAGCGCGCCCAGCAGCGCGAGACGGTAGAACCGCTCGACTGCCACATACACGATGGCGACGCTCCAGCCGAACAGTACGAGGGACTCGAACAGAGTCTTGAAGGGCGGTCGGCCCGCGGCGATGTACCGTTCGGCGATCACCCACGTCAGCACCCCCAACGTCGCCAAGAACAGCAAGGAGGCTGCCTTGTCCACGGACTTGCGCTTGATCCACACGTTGGCCAGGTACAGCCCGGTCGTGGCAGCCACCACGCCGAAGCTCACGGCGAACGGCATCCCGAGGCGGGTAAGGGTCATCATGTTGCGGCCGCCTTTCGTCGTCCGATCGTACGGAGATAGAAGATGTGCAGAACCCCGAGCAGCATCAGGACCAGGCCCGCGTACGCGAACAAGAGGCCCGGGTCGCGCACGACGTCGATGCCCGAGTAGCGAAGATTGCGGGGGTCGAAGTTCGCCTGGTAGAAGGTGAAGCCGCCGTAAGAGTACGGGTCGTTGACGAAGATCTCGCGAGACTCGAGCGCCTGGCCGTCTTTCACGATCGACAGCTTGCTGTAGTAGTTCTTCGCCTCCGAGTCCCGGATCCGGAACACGGCGACGTACTTGCCATCGCCGAAGGCGAGGGTGTGGCGACCGGGTACCGTCGTCAATTCGCGGCCGTCCAGCCGCTCGGCGCCCGAGAAGACCGAGAGCGTGAGGGAAGGTCCCTGCTGGCCGCCGCCTTCGTGGCGGTACACGGGCACGCCTTCCTTGCGGGTCCCGTCCTGGTGCCCGCTCATCGAGAAGCCCGGCATGTTCGCGAAGAGCCAACCGGCGTATTCGACGTCACCCTGGGGGCCACCCAATCGGATCTCGACTTGGAGCGCCGGGTTGATCGGCTGGTCGGAGGCATTGCTCACGGACTTGGACGCAATGTCGAACGTGAAGTGCGGGTAGTAGGCCCCCACGCGAACGTATCGGTCGCCGATCTGGTAAGCCTGGCCCGGGTTCACAGGCAACTCGACCCCGGCTACTTGCACCATGTGGCGCTCGACGCCTTCGGCCGCAGGCCCGTCCTTGTAGGCATCCACCTGCAGTGAGAATCCGTTCTCGATCGGCACGCGCTGCCCGCTCTGTTCCGTCGGCGAGATCGCCACCACAGGCTCGAACGAATCGTTGTCGTCGTGGCTTCCGGTGTGCTTGAAGACGAAGACTCGGTAGACCGGGTCGTGGGACTCGATGCGGAAGTCGTCCAGGCGGATGGCGAAGGGCAGGGCGATGCGGTTCATCTCGCCAGTTCGCCAGTCGTGGGTGACCATCTCCTGCGCGGACCGACCCACCTCGAGGTCCACGCGCCCTTTGATGCCGTCGATCTGACCGAACACGCCGCCGAAGAGGATCACGACGGGGCCGAGGTGAGCCGCCACGTACCCCCACTTGGGAAACGTCCACGGCCAGCGCTTGATCGCGATAGCCACGAGCGCCGTGGCCATGAGCGCCACCAACCCAGAGAGCCAGAGGGAGTGGAAGATGTCGTCGAGGTGCAAGGCCCGCATGAAGCCCGCGGCGGACCCGTACGCGCGGTCGAAGGCGGCGGGCTCGATGCGTTGAGGGATCAGTGTCCCCGCGATCGTCGCGAGCGTGATCAGGGACAGGACCGACACGATGAGCGGGTTGGACACCAGCAACTCACCCATCCGCCGCGGGTTCTTTCGAACCGCGACGAAGGCGAACACGGCGAGGCCTGCTCCCGCGGCCAGGAGCACCTTGGGGAACCAGCTTGGGTCCACGCCAGCGGCGAGGAGCATGTGTTCGGTCCCCCATCCGGCGAGCGCCGCCACACCGCACCATCGCAAGGCGCGCGCGTAGTTCGACTTCCAGTCCTGCTTGGATGGGGCTCGCGCCGCCTCTTGGGGCGACGACTTTTCGGCAGGCTCGGGAGGTGAGGAAGCTCGGTCTCCCGATGCCTGTTCGGCACTACCAGCCATAATGCGCTCTCCGGGGTGAATGCCGAGGGTGCCGAACATGCGGCGTCCTCTCGGGCGGACTCTCGCGTTAGCAAAGGGTGGGCCAGGCGTCTCTGCCGATTCTGCGTCATGGCGCTGAACGGCCGGCAGCGAAGGGACTGCAAGGCGTGTGGGCTTCAAACCACCCCCTTCGATGCCGAGCTGAGCAGAGCGTTTCCCAACGTCGAGCCAAGATGTTCGCCACGCCCCCTGCCAGGAGGCACGCCGCCGACCTGTCGGCAATTCGGCGCCGACACATCGGCAACGACTTGTCGAGGGCCGAACTTCCGCTCATCGATGCCCCGTGCATCAACCCGGGGATCTGACGGGCACCCACCTTCCATCGAGGGTAATCCGCAACGGGCCCGATTGTTGCTACGGGGAGCGCTGGCATGATCTTCGTCGGCCTCAGTCATCAGACCGCCCCCGTGGATGTTCGTGAGCGCTTGGCTCGGACAGACGACGAGAAGGCGTTGCTCCTCCACCGCATTCTCGGCATCGGCGGGGTCAGTCAGGCCTTCCTGCTCGGTACGTGCAATCGCGTGGAAGTCTACGCGGCCGTGAGCCCCGGCCATGATGAAGTCAGGGCCCTCGATGCCCTGCGAGACCTCCTCGTCAAGGAAGGCGGGGCGGCTGTGGCCCCGTGCCTCGAAGGTCTCGTCGGCAACGACGCTGTCCTGCATCTCTTCCGTGTCGCGTCGTCTCTCGCTTCTCTCGTCGTGGGCGAGCCCCAGATTCTCGGTCAGCTCAAGCAGGCGGTGCACCTCGCGGAGCAAGCTGGCACCATGGGACGCGAGCTTCGCGAAGCGACCGGCGAGGCGTTCCAGGTTGCCAAACGCGTCCGAACCGAGACCGCGATCGGGTCGGGACAGGCGTCGGTCCCGACGGCCGCCGCTCGCCTTGCGCGCCAGATTTTCGGCGACCTTTCCGGCAAGCACGTCGTGCTCGTCGGGGCAGGGGAGATGGCCCAGGCAGCGGCGAAGGTCCTCGTTCAGGGCGGAGCGGAGTTGGTGATCGTCAACCGAAGTCGCGAGCGCGCCCAGCGTCTTCAGGGGCACGTGGGCGGACAAATCGCCGGCTGGGATCAGCTCGAGACCGAGCTCGTCGCGGGCGATATCGTGCTCTGCTCCACTGCATGCCCCGCGGTCATCCTGACCCGGGCGATGCTCGAGCGCGTGGGAAAGGCGCGTCGCGGCCGGAGTCTGTTCCTCATCGACATCGCCGTTCCCCGCGACGTGGACCCCGCCGTCAACGAGCTCGAGGGCATGTACGTGTACGACGTGGATGACCTCTCTCGGATCGTGGAGGAGAGTCGCGAGGCGCGCGAAGCGTCGGCTCGTCGTGCGGAGGAGATCGTCGCGGAAGAGCTGCGAAAACATGTCTTGCGACAGCGCGAGCTGGATGTCGCGCCTGTGATTCGCGCGCTGCGCGAGCGGACGATGCGGGTTCTCGAAGCGGAGATGGATAGGAGCCTGAAGGGCAAGCTCCGAGACCTCTCGCCGAAGGATCGGCAGGCCTTGCAGGCCATGATTCACGCGGCTGCCAACAAGCTCCTCCACGAGCCGACCGTTCGGCTGAAGGCGTTGGCGGCGGAGTCGGACGGACGAGAGCAAGCCGCTTGCGTATGCAGTCTATTCGGCATCGATCCACCGGATGCGATCGGCTGTGGAGTGAGCGAGGATGGGGAAGCGACGGTAGCGTGCGGGCGGGAGGTTCGGGACGAGACTTCGTCCGGGACGGCCGAAGGGCCTTCGGTGAGCCGCAATTCGCATGGAACACCATGGTTGCCCCTTGCATGGGACTTCGCACGATGATGTATGCTGTCATCGGGGCTGGATACTTAAACGCCTAGGATAGGAGAAGAAAGACATGAAGACGCGATACGTTCTATTGGCAGCTGTGGTGGTGAGTTCCTTCGCAGTCTGGGGTTGCGGAAGCGACGACGAAGACAACGGGGGAGGGGGTTCTGCTGGGGCGACCGGCGGCAGCGGTGGAGCGACCGGCGGCAGCGGTGGAGCGACGGGCGGCACCGGTGGAGCGACGGGCGGCACCGGTGGAGCGACCGGCGGCACCGGTGGAGCGACCGGCGGCACCGGTGGAGCGACCGGCGGCACCGGTGGAGCGACCGGCGGCACCGGTGGAGGCTCTGCGGGCGAGGCAGGGTCGGCTGGCGAGGCTGGATCTGCGGGTGAGGCAGGTTCTGCCGGCGAGGCTGGCGCCGCGGGGAGCGCCGGGTCCGCCCCCTTCTGGGAGGGCGCGTACGATCCCGCTGGCAGCCCGAGTCCCGCGGATGGCAAGCACCAGGCGGGAGCGAACTGCCTGGGTTGCCACACCTCAGGCGGGTTGAAGTTCGCCCTGGGGGGCACGGTGTTCCAGACGGGCGGCTCGACTGGCGCGGCGCACGTGCAGGTGGGCGTTCGTGACGGCGCCGGTCTGCGGACCGCCTACTCCGGCACCAACGGCAACTTCTGGGTCTTCGACAACGGCACGGACGTCGACTGGGCGAACGCCGAAGTTCGGATGCGCAACGCCGACGGCGAGGTGATCAAGGACGTCACCGGGGCCTCGGGCTGCAACATGTGCCACACGGGTGGCGCGGCCCTGATCGAACCCTAGCCCATGGGATGGTGAGCGTGATCGGGGTCGAGTGGGCCCCGTTCACGCGACTCTGCTGGAAGGTAGGGAGGCCAAGCAACCTCCCTCGAGCCCAAGAATGCTCCAGTCGCTCGCTGAACCCTGTGCTCCGTCTTACTCGACCTTCCGCCCGGGCGGAGTTGCGACATGAGCTTGCGAGACATCGCGGAAAGCGCGCGCAAGGGGATCTCTCATCGTTGGCGAATCTCGCTGCTGGCTTCGGTGGTCGTCCTCGTCCTCATCGGAGTGACCTCCTGGCGGGCGGATGTGTACCTCACGCGCAGCAAGTCCTTCTGCCTCTCCTGCCACGACGCCGCCGAGGCGGACCTATCCTCTAGCTCCCACGCCTCGTTGGATTGTGGGGAGTGCCATCGATCCACGTTCGGTCAGAACTTCGCCTTGTGGGTGAAGAAGGCTGCGGAAGGGCCCAAGGCGAACGGTCCCCATGCCATCGCCGATCGCGCTCGATGCAACGTGTGTCACCTCGCCGGTTCCGAGGCGGACAAGCAGATCAACACCACGGTCGGCCACGAGTCCCACGTGCTGCGGGGCCCGAAGAGCGACTGCACCGTTTGCCACGGATCGAACAGCCACAAGCTGACGCCGAAGCAGGACGTGTGCCGCACCTGTCACCAGAACGTGAAGATCTTTCACGCCGGCACGAATGACCTGTCCTGTGTCTCGTGTCACAACTTCCTCGCGAAGACGTCTTCGTCTCGCAAGCCGGCGTCCACGGATTGCCAGCGATGTCACGGAGGCAAGGTCTCGCCAGACCGCAGCAGCCGGTTCGCCGAGGTTCGGGTGGGCCCCGAGGTTTCTTCGGCCATGGTGCACGGCAACCTCGAGGCTTGCCGGATGTGCCACAACCCTCACGAGCCGGACCCGGAGAAGCGCACCACGGGGCAGGCGTGCGACCGGTGTCATCAGGGGACGAGCAAGGCGGTGGCGGAGCTCGAGCAACCTGCCCACAAGAGGTGCACGAGCTGTCACGAGGTTCACGCCGTGCGCGCCGATGTCGGAAACGCATGCGCACGATGTCACGAGGATGCACGTCCCCGCGTGGGACCCCCGCCGAACGACGCGGCCAAGCACTCGAGCTGCACGACCTGCCATCCGCCGCACACGTTTTCGTCCAAGGGCGTGAACTGCGGCTCGTGTCACGAGGCGAATGCCAAGAAGCTGGCGTCGTTCGCCGAGGGTAGCGGACACGCGAAGTGCCAGAATTGCCATGCCCCCCATGGGGCGGGTGCAGAGCATCAGGCTTGTGCGTCGTGCCATCGGCCCATGGCGGGGCACGGTCACGGGCGTTGTACGACCTGTCATGCTGCCCACGGCACACGCGCCGAGACGGGGACCTGCCAGGGATGCCACGGCAAGGAGCTCGCTGCTCTCAGCTCGGTTCCGGGACATGGGACGGGCTGCGCGACATGCCATCCGACCCACGCGGTGTCCGGGGCGTCCGGGCGGTGTGGGCAGTGCCATGAGGAGCAGTCGAAGAAGGCCACAGGGGCGGGAATTGGAGCGCATGCGACGTGTGCGTCCTGTCATGCGCCTCATAGTTTTGCGTCGTCGCAGGCGGCTTGCAGCCGATGCCACACGATGACCGGGGGCGCGCACAAGGGAGCGTGCAAGGACTGCCACGCGTCCCACGGTTCCCCGCGGACGGCCAAGGACTCGTGTCGAAAGTGCCACCCTGGCACCACGGGGTCGCCAGGCAAGCACGACGATTGTCGGTCTTGTCACAAGCCTCACCAGGCCGCATCCGAGGTAGGAACGTGCGCGAGTTGTCATGCGGCAGAGGCTGGGACGGTGCGCGCCTGGGGCGCTGCGGAGCACAAGAACTGTGCAACGTGCCACCCCGCGCATAATCCCAACGCAACCCCAGCCTGCGCCTCGTGCCACGCGAGCGTCACCGCGGAGGCCTCAGGCTCGAAGCACTCCTGCACGCAGTGCCACCATCCCCATCAAGCCCCCGGAGGTTGGTGGAACCGTTGCTCCACTTGTCACGGGGCGATCGCCGCTGCTGTCAAGGGAAGGGGGCCGCACCACGCCAACTGCGAGTCCTGCCACAAGCCTCATCGCTTCGGACGATCGTCCTGTACGTCTTGCCACAACGCCATGGCAAGCCTAGGGTCGCACGGCAAGTCCGGCCACAAGAACTGCACGGCCTGTCACGACACCCACGGCTCCCGAGCCGTAACCAGGTCCACCTGCATGACCTGCCACCAGGACAGGAAGGACCATCACCCTGACGCCAAGACTTGCACGAGCTGTCACCTGTTCCGGTAGGAGCCTGCCCATGCGCGCCCTCATCCCGTATCGCAGCCATGTTGTTCGAGCCCTGCATTGCCGGGCAGAAGGGGGTCTTGGCTCGGGGATAGGCTCATGGTCTTGGCATGTCGGCGGGTTCGCGTTCTGCGTCTCCCTCACCATCGCGGTCCCGGCCGCTGCCCAGCCCGGGGAGCCGACGGACGACGGCCAGATCCGTCCACCCCCGGGAACGCCAGGCAGCACGGCGGCCCAGGACCCCATCACGCCACCGCCCGGAACCCCCGGGAGCACTGCGTCGCAGGACGCCGTCGCGCCGCCCCCAGGAACCCCGGGAAGCACGTCGGTTCAGCCTCCGAACGGGCCCGTCGCTCCCGTGAACGAACCGACTACGAAGGATTCCGGAGGCGACGAATATGACCTGTACATTGCGTCGCGTACCTACCTTCGCATGTTCCAGCGGCGCTATCTGATCGGGTTCGTCGACGCGGGACCGGAGGACGAGACGCTGGTTCCGATCTACGAGTACGTTTCGTTGCGTGCCCACCGTATCGACGCTCCTTGGGGACGCGACGGAATCGACTTTCGCCTGTCAGGCTGGGGCCTCGCAGACTTCGGGGAGATTTCCGACGAGCGTCGGGTCACGGGCGATCTGATGGACGCCAACGTGACGGGGAGGTTCGGTCCCGCCCACGTGACGCTCGGGCGCCAGCTCACGCAAGGGGGGCCAGCCCTGGTGACACGGTTCGATGGCGTGGCGTTCGGACTCCATGACGAGGGCGGGCTGGGGATCGAGGGCTATGGCGGCCTGTCCGTGCGTCCGAGGTTTCGGCAGCGTCGCGAGTACGTTCTGATGGGCTCGGCGGCGGAGTCGCTGCTGCGACAGCCCGACGCTCTGCCTGACACGAGTGCGACCGACGGCTGGTTGGCCGGGGGGCGCGTTTCCTACCGTGTGCCCGAGGTGCTCGATGCCGGAGCCTCCTTCCACGAGCGGCACGAACGGGGTGAGCTGGATCGCCGGTGGGCTTCGGGCGACGTACGCTTGACGCCGATGGATGAGGTTCTCGTGGGCGGTGTAGGAACGGCCGACCTCGACGGAGGGCATCTGGTCGAGGTGCGAGGGTTTGCGGACGTCATGCCACTGGATGCGCTGACCACGACGGCCGAAGTGCTGCACACCAATCCGTCGCTATTTCTGTCCCGCGGGTCGGTACTGAGTGTGTTTTCTCTCGACACGGTGACGGAGGCGGGCGGGGAGGTGGCGTACCGGCTGACCCCGGCATGGACGGTGGCGGGTTCTGGTCACGTCCAGTGGTTCGCCGAGGATGGGTCAGGCTATCGGCTGGGAGGGCGCACGCGTGCTCGGCTGGGGTCGAACCTGGTTGCTCAGGTGAAGTACAGCCGAGTCACCGAGGAGGACCTCGGGTATCACGGGCTTCGCGGCTCGTTGTCGATGGAGCTGTCCGAGGCCTGGACCGCGACAACGGCCCTTCAGCACTACCTGTATGACCGCGCCATCCGAGGGGTAGAGAGCTCGTCCTATGGCTCGGCCACTCTCGAGTTCGGAGAGCCCGAGAACTCTTGGCGACTCATGTTGGGCGGCACTGCTACCCGGTCGCCCTATGCCTCGCTCGAGGCGGAGGCGCTCGCCCGGCTCAGCATTGACCTGGACCGTTCGCAGACGAGGGACAAGCCATGAGCCGACGCGTTTCCGTCGTGATGCTCGCGGTGGTGATCATCGCTGCTGCCGTTGCCGCCGTACACTGCACGCCGGCCGCGACCCTGTCCGCGTCCGACCGCTTCCCGCACCGCGCGCACTTGGTGAAGACGAACATCGATTGCTATACCTGTCACCAGAACATCCGCACGTCGGACGCGATCTCCGGCTTCGTTTCGCCGGGTTACGAGCCGTGCAAGAAGTGTCATGGGCAGGACGTGGGGCCGCAGACGAAGTTCGCGTTCGACCCAGCGAGGACGTATAGCGGCACGCCGAGCCCGCGCCATGTCGTCTTCTCTCACAAGCAGCACAGGGACGTAACGGCGGGTCAATGCACGCGCTGCCACCAGGACGTGCAGAAGGACGACGTCACCCCCCGCATCCTGCCTGACATGGCGACGTGCATGGGAACCTGTCACAGCGCGGACTACGCGGAAGCCAACTGCACGATTTGCCATCGGGCGCGAGATCTGACGCGCCTTCGTCCGGAAACGGACATGGCCCACGGCGTGGACTACGTGCCACGGCACCAGACGGATGCGGTTCGTGCTCGGAGCCAGTGCATGGCCTGCCACGAAGAGCAGCACTGCTCGAGCTGCCATGACACGAGCGCGGGGCTTCGAGCCGAGGTCCGTCGGCTGGACGACGTGCACGGCACGTACCGCCACGAAGGAGACTTCGTCACGCGGCATGCCATCGAGGCCCGCACGGACTCGCGGTCCTGTGTTCGATGCCACGAGCCTTCCAGCTGTGACAGCTGTCACGTGCAGAATCGGGTGAGCGGGAACCGGTTGGGAGCTTCGACGCCCCACCCGGCCGGCTGGGTCGGAAGCAACCCTGACGGCGCTGACTTCCACGGTCGCGCGGCGCGGCGTCGCATCGTGGAATGTTCGTCTTGCCACGAGCAAGGACCCGCCACGAACTGCATTCGTTGCCACAAGGTGGGTGCCTTCGGTGGCAATCCTCATCCGTCGGGGTGGCGCAGCAGCCGGTCGAAGGCGAACACGGAGATCTGTGCGTACTGTCACACCAACTGACGAGCAACGAATTGAACCATGTCGTTTGCCTAGCAATTCCTTCGCGGAGCGAGCCATGAACGGCAGGATTGACTCCCATGCGACAGCTTCTTCCGGCGCCCTCCTGGTGGCGCTGTGTGTCGTGGGTTTGGCCTCGTGGGGCTGCCGCTCCGATCGGGAGGAGCTCACGGTCGAGCCGACCGGTCAAGGTGCCTGTGCCGGCACGTGCCACGGGGAAGGCGCGAACCCCGCTCCCCCGCGGGACACCGATGGCAATGCCGATCCGAACCTGCGTAGCGTGGGGTTGCACACCCTGCACCTGACGGCATCGGCTGCCCATCAAGCGGTTGCGTGCAACGCCTGCCACGTCGTCCCGGCGCGGACGGAGGACAAGGGACACGCGGACGACGCGCGTCCGGCGGAACTCATGTTCGCGGGGATGGCTGCGTCCGGAGGGCGCACACCCAGCTACGACGCGGTGACGGGAACGTGTGCGAACACGTACTGCCACACAGGTCCGGCCTCGGCGAAGTCTCCTTGGAAGGGGGAGGTCGTGTGGACGGCTGCGACGGGAGGAGGCGGAACGTGCGCCGAGTCCTGCCACGGGTCGCCGCCGGGGGGCTCGCACCCCAAGTCGAAGGCATGTGAGCAATGCCATGGGGAAACGGCGGGGCCGAACCTGACGATCGTTGCGGCCGAGCGTCACATCGACGGTGTGCTGCAGCTCACGCCCAAGGGATGCACGGCCTGTCACGGAGGCGAGGAGAATGCGGCGCCCCCTGTCGACCTCGACGGCGGCACGGACCCGACGACGGTCAGCGTGGGAGTTCACCAGGCTCACCTGTCTGGCGGTGCGTTCAGCCGTCCCGTGAGTTGTTCGGACTGCCACGTTGTGCCGGCCGAGATAGGGGACCCGGGGCACACGGACGACGACGACGGGATCGCGGAGGTTCGCTTTTCCGGCGTGTCTGTGGTGGGCGGAGCGGTGCCGACCTGGGACCGCGAGAGCGCGAGTTGTTCGGCTTCGTACTGCCATGGGAGCCGGGCGTGGGGCGGTTCCGGGCGCGATGTGGTCTGGACCGCACCGCAGACCGAGCAAGCCGAGTGTGGTTCCTGTCACGGGTTGCCGCCCCCGCGGCCGCACGTGGCCGACACCGATTGTGAGCGTTGCCACACGGAGACCGCGGGCCCCGGCATGACCATTGCTAGCCGGTCTCTGCACGTCAATGGCGTGGTGGATATCCCGGGCGGTCCTTGCAACAAATGCCACGGAGACGAAACCTCCTCGGCCCCCCCGAGGGACACCGTGGGCAATACGGACACCGCACTGCGGAGCGTCGGCGCCCACCGGCAACACCTCGATGCGGACAAGATGAAGGTAGCTCAGCCCTTCGCGTGCGACGTGTGCCACGAGCTGCCCCCCGTCTCGACTACGCACTTGTCAGGCGCCGTCGAGATGGTGTTCTCGGGAATCGCGAGCGGTACGGTCGCGGGCGCGCCGGTGACCCATCAGAGCACTCCGTCGTTTTCCAGGAGCACGGAGCGCTGCAGCAACGTGTATTGCCATGGCGGCTGGGCGGAGGAATCGAATCCGAGCGGCGGGGGCGCGTCGTCGCCCGTCTGGACCCAGGTGGACGGGTCTCAGGTCTCCTGTGGCGGGTGCCACGGGTTCCCTCCGCCTCCACCTCACCCCGCCAGCGCAAGCTGCCAACACTGCCACCCGAGCGTCGTCAACGCTCAGATGCAGTTCGTGGACATCTCGAAACACGTCAACGGTCGAGTCGATTTCTAGGTGAGCTCATGCAACGCGAATCGAACGAGAACCGATCGTCGAAGCATGATCTCATGACGCCCGGAGGATTCATGGTACGCGTTCGTTTTGGATTCGTTGTTCTGATCGGTCTGGTGCTCTGCGCAGGCTGTGACAAGAAACCCACCGAGGGCGTGCCCCTCGCCGCCCAGCCGCTCGCTTCGGGTATGCCGGAAGGTCATCCCCCGATCGGCGGGAATCCGAAGCCCTCGGAAGGGAAGGTGGTGGAGGGCACCGTCGTGGAGACGATTGACGTCAGCGGCTACACGTATCTGCACCTGGAAACGACCGGGGGCAAGGAGTGGGCTGCCGTTCCCACCGCGACCGTGAAGGTCGGCGACAAGGTCGCAGTCGAGGACGCGATGCCGATGAACAACTTCGAGAGCCCTTCGCTGAACCGCAAGTTCGAAAAGATCTACTTCGGCGTGCTTCGTGGTGCGGGCGCCCCGAGCCCTCACGGATCTTCCGAACCGGCAGCCGCTGCGTCGGCTCTTCCCGTGCCCGCCGAGATCAAGGTCGACAAGGCGACGGGCGCCAACGCGTTCACCGTCGCCGAAGTCTTCGCCAAGTCAAAGGAGCTGCCGGGCAAAGAGGTGCGCGTCCGGGGCGTGGTGGTGAAGGTGAACAAGCGGATCATGGGCCGGAACTGGGTGCATCTTCGCGACGGAAGCGGCTCCGAGGACAAGAAGGACCACGACCTCGTCATCACTTCGGAGGAGCTCCCCCAGGTGGGGACGACGGTCACGATGACCGGCAAGCTCGCGACGGACAAGGACTTTGGGGCGGGATACGCCTATTCGGTCCTCATCGAGGAAGCCACCTTCGCGGCGGAAGGCGGGAAGTAGCGTGCGTCCCCTCGACCCGTACCTGCGTTGGATTCTTGGTCTGCTGCTCGTCGTGCTCACGGCGGGCGTGGGCTGCCGAACGTCGGAACCTTACGCGAAGGTGTACGGGTCGAGCCTTACGCCGGGGCCGGACGTGCCTCTGGCGTCACCTGAGACGTTGAAGACGTCGGTGCATGCGAGCCTGGACTGTTCGGACTGCCATGCGCCGAAGAAGGGACAGGACGCGGGGAAGGGAACGAAGGACGACCCGGCGGGGTGGGAGGTGGTCAGCTGCGCGAAGTGCCACGAAAAGGCCGCGAAGGACTATGCCGGGAGCATTCACGGGACGGCCCTTGCGGAAGGGAAGTCGGACGCTGCGCACTGCTCGAATTGCCACGGCAACCACGACATCAAGAAGGTGACGGACCGCGACTCGATGGTGTTCAAGCTGCGGCTGCCGTTTACGTGCGCCCGGTGCCACAAGAACCCTGAAGTCGCCAAGCGCGCGGGCATCAAGGAAAAGGACGCCGCCAACCACTACATGGATAGCATCCATGGGCGGGGGCTCCTCAACGCCGGGCTGCTCGTAGCGCCCTCGTGCGTCGATTGCCATGGTCACAGCCACGGGATCCAGAAAGCGTCGGACCCGCGCTCCACCGTTCATCACACCAACGTCCCCCACACCTGCGGCACCTGCCACCTCGGCGTGGAAGAGGTCTACGTCAAGAGCGTGCACGGCGAGTTGCTCGCGAAGGGAGATCCGCGTGGCCCCGTGTGCACCGATTGCCATACGTCCCACGAGATCATCCAACCCACGCGAGCAGCGTTCAAGATCGCTTCTGACGAGCGCTGCGGCAAGTGCCACGAGGATCGGCTCGCCCGCTACCGGGAGAGCTACCACGGCAAGGCCATTCTCCTCGGACAGGAAAGCGTCGCTGCCTGCTATGACTGCCACGGACATCACGACGTATTGCCCTCGTCCAATCCGTCGTCGCGGCTCTCCCCCGAGAACAAGAAGCGTACCTGTCAGCAGTGCCACGAGAACGCCAACGACAACTTCGTGGGCTACTACGCGCACGGGGACCACTCCGACAAGCAGAACTACCCGATCCTGTACTGGACGTTCCTGGCCATGTCCGGCTTGTTGCTGGGGACCTTCGCTTTCTTTGGCGTGCACACCCTCCTCTGGTTCACGCGATCGCTCGTGCTGTTCCTCCGGGACCCGAAGGCGTTCCGGATCGCGAAGAAGCGTATGCGCGAGGACGACAAGGGGCGCATCTTCGTGCGGTTCCGACCGGTGGACCGGTTCTGTCACTTCCTCGTGATCGTAAGCTTCCTGCTGCTCGCCATGACGGGTATGCCCCTGAAGTTCTACTACGCCGGGTGGGCCCAGTGGATGTTCGACTGGATGGGCGGAGCGTCGGTGGCCGCAGCCCTTCACCGCTTCGGCGCCATCCTGACGTTCGCCTACTTCGCCATCCACATCGCGAGCATGGTGCAACCGATTCGGAGTCGAGCCCGGGAGTGGCGAGACGCGGACGGGAAGTTCCGCGTTCGTCTGCTGCTCAATTTCGCCTTCGGACCGGATTCTCCTCTGCCGAGCCTGCAGGACCTCAAGGACTTCTGGGCCCACCAGAAGTGGTTCTTCGGCCGAGGCCCGAGGCCCCAGTGGGACCGCTGGACGTACTGGGAGAAATTCGATTACCTCGCTGTGTTCTGGGGCGTCGGAGCCATCGGCCTGTCCGGTCTCATCATGTGGTTCCCGGAGTTCTTCACGAACTACCTGCCCGGCTGGAGCATCAACCTTGCCCTCGTCATTCACAGCGACGAAGCCCTTCTGGCCTCAGGCTTCATCTTCACGTTCCACTTCTTCAACGTTCACTTCCGCGTCGAGAAGTTCCCGATGGACCCAGTCATCTTCTCCGGGCGCATCTCCGAAGAAGAGATGCGCGAGGAGCGTGGACGGCTCTTCGCTCGTCTCGAGTCCGATGGAAATCTCGAGAAGGAAACGCTCACGGACGAGTGGGGACGCTGGAAGCTCATCTTCATTCCCATCGGGATGCTCGCATTCACCATCGGCGTCGTCCTCATCGTTGCCATCTACTACGCGATGGCGACGCGCATGCTCCACGGGTGAGCACGAGAAAGGTAGCAACATGCGTCAACGCTCTCGCACGTGGTACCTCGATGGGGCATGGCTGGGTGCAGCCATGCTCGTCGTGCTGGCAGGCTGTGGGTCAGACGAGGCAACGCCGACGGATGCCGGAACGGGTGGCACGTCCGGAACCGGTGGAACCGCAGCGGGTGGCGCCGCGGGCGATGGGGGCAGCGGGGGCAGTGGGGGCACCAGCACGGGTGGAACAGGAGGGACCAGCACCGGCGGCACGGGCGGCACGGGTGGCACAGGGGGGGATGCCGGCAGTGCCGGCTCAGGCCCTCTCACATGCAACACGTGCCATGGCAGCCCCACCAATCCCGCCCCGCCGCTCGACCTGGACCGCAACGACGACACAACGCTCCCCAGCGTCGGCGCGCATCAGGCGCACCTCGAAGCCAGCGGGTCGGCCCGTCCGGTGAGCTGCAGCGAGTGCCATGTCGTGCCCTCAGAAGCTGGCTGGGACCCGTCGGTCCCGTCGCACATGAACGGCATCAACGACATCAGTTGGGGCGCTTTGGCGCAGACCGGAACCTACGACCCGACCACCAACACCTGCTCGAGCACCTACTGCCACGGCGCTACCCTCGGACGAGATGCGGTGGGTGCCGTCGCGAATCGCACCCCGACGTGGACGATCGTGGACGGGTCCCAAGTGAGCTGCGGCACCTCCTGCCACACGCTGCCGCCAGGGGGTTCCCACATTCCTGGAACGGACTGCTCGGGTTGCCACGCTGGCGTGGTCAAGTCCGTGACGCCCGGAACGCCGTTCGCCGTCACCTGGGAGGACCCGACCTTGCACATCAACGGAAGCGTCGAAGTGGAAGGGAGCGGTTGCACGATCTGTCACGGTGACCCTGCAACCGGGCGCGTGTCCCCCCCAAGGGGCACTGGCGGCGAGACGGAGACGTCGCAGCCTGCGGTCGGCGCGCACGCGATTCACCTTGCCAGCAGCAGTTGGCGACGCACAGGGCAGTGCACGGACTGCCACGCGATGCCGACCACCACGTCGCACCCCAGCGGCGCTGTGGACTTCGGCTGGGACGGGCCGAGCGCCATGAACGGAGCCACCCCGTCCTACGATGGTGGAACCAACGCATGCTCGAACACGTATTGCCACGGGTCCACTCTGGCTGGCCCCGCCGCCGGAGGCAGCGTGAACCGGACGCCCGTGTGGAACGTGGTGAACGGAACGTACGGCGCGTGCGGGACGACCTGTCACACGCTTCCGCCTGGCGGCAATCATCCGCCATCGACGAGCTGCCAGCACTGCCACAACAGCACGATCTCGGCGATCGACATAGCCAACCCGTCCGCCGCGACCTGGAACGACCCGAGCCTGCACGTCAACGGCACGGTCGAGTTCTGACGCGTTCCCCCTCTTGAATTCCCGCCCGATCGGTCTGCGCCCATGCGCAGGGCAGGCCGGGTCTACGCATCCGCGAGGAGTCCTGCTTGTCGCACGTAAACGTGCGGTGCCCTGAGCAGGGAAGCGCGTACGCGATCGCCGTGGCGAACCTTCGGCTGGGATGAACGGAAGCCTGATCGCCGGGGCGGCGATCAGGTCCGAAGGATGGGAGAGGAGAGGGGAGAAGAACTAGCGAATGGTGTGCGCGGCTGCGATGTCCGCGTTGCGGCCCGCGCCGTGGCAGACGGCGCAGGATTCGGCGTTGTTCACCGTTCCGCGAGCGCGGTTCACGGCGCCGCCGTTCTGCTCCATGTGCGCGACGGCAGGCTTGCTGTCGTGGCAGTAGAAGCAGGACGAGGTGGTCGGCGTGTTCACGTGGTCCGTCGCGTTGGGCACGCTGGCCCGTGCAGCCGTGACGTCAGCGATCGTAGCGTTGACGCCGTCGGTGGTCATGGTGGTGGTGGGCAGTCCGTCGTAGTCGATGGGCAGCTCGTAGGTGCCTTCCTTGTGGCAGGTGAGGCAGTTGCCGAGCTGGCCGGGGTACGTGACGTGGCTCCAGTCGAAGGGGCGCGCAGCGCCCTGGAAGTTGCGCACGAAGACGTAGGGGTTCTCGCGCATGGCGGACGCGTGGATGCCGTGGACGAGGTCCTTGAGGTTGTTGGTGTCTTCCGCGTTGGCCAGGTCGAGGGTCTTGCCGCTCGCGCTGAGGTTCGGGTTGTGGCAGGTGACGCACACGGCCGTGTTGTTGACGCGGTTGCCGCCGTGCAGAGCGAGTTGCTCGTGGCACGCGAGGCACTTGTTGTCATCGACGACCGAGCGGCGCACGGCGTCCCCGGTGACCGAGGCGATGACGGAGGGGGTGTAGCGACCGTAGTTGGTCCCCGCCAGAACCTGGGTGAAGTAGCCTTGGAGGGCGACTGCACGCATGGTCGCGCCGACCGGGAAGTTGGCGGAGGAGATGACGGCCGTGTAGTAGCCGTTGGCTTCGGACGTGAGCGTTCCAGCCGTTCCCGCGATGAGGTTGGCGATGCTCACGGTGGCGGGCTGGGCCGCGGGGCGGCCGAGGTTGTTGTAGTCAGCCGGCGCCGAAACCCCGTCCTGAGGCAGGGCGTAGGCGAGCAGGAAGCTCGGGCCGCCCGTCAGGTCGGTCGGAAGGGCCGTGAGCGTCAGGGGCGTGGCGTCCCGCAGGATCCGGAACCGCACGACCGGCTGGTTGCTCGCGTTGACCGAGGCGGTGGTGACCTCGTACGTGATGTTGGACAGCCCGGCGGGAAGGTCCGGGTTGTTCGGGGTGACGTAGTTGCTGGTGTGGTAGCCCTTGATGGCGTCGGCGTTGTGGCAGGTGGCGCACATCGCATTGTTCGCCTGCGCCATGTTGCTCGGGCTGTGTCCCGCACCCGTCGCGAAGTTCACGTTGTCGTGACACGATCCGCAGCCCGTGATCGTGGGCTTGATGTTCCAGTTGTCGCCGTCGGGGGTTTCCGCATCCCCGGCGCTGTGACACTTGGAGCAGTTGTACATGCCCATGGGCATGCCGACGTGGGAGAAGTCGGTGTCTCCGATCTTGTACTCACCGCCGGCGACCACGCTCGGAAGGTTCATGCCCATGTGGAGCTTGTGAACCATCTCCGTCATGCCGATGCTGTTCATCGTCACGGCGTCCTTGTCGGCGTCGTTGTGGCAGGTCACGCAGTACTTCACTTCGTAGCGTGAGCCGTGCGCCCGGAGGTCGCCGTGGCACTCGTTGCACGAGGCGGTCATGGCGACGTTGCGCGTGGTCTCGACCGCGCTGCCATCGGGCACGAAATCCTTCGTTCCGTTGACGGCGGGGAGGCCACCGCCGGAGATCTGCATGCCGAGGCGGTGGGAGAGGGTTTCGTCGTAGCCAATGACAGCGTTGGTGACCGGGTTGGTCACGGTCGTGATGTCCGCGGCGAACGTGTAGACATACGTCCCATCCCCGTTGTCCAGGAGGGTGCCCTCACGTTCGTAGGTTGCCTGCTTGGTGGTATTGGCGCCGGAGGTGGCCGCGCGGTTAATGTAGCCGTGCCACGCGTCGGCGTCGCCGCTCGCGCCTTCCACGAGCTTCGCCAGCGTGAAGCGCACGTTCCCCGACGAGCCGGCGCGCAGGCCGATGGCCCCACGCCCGATGCCGTCGGTGACCTTGAACGAGACGGTGCTCGTGGCCCCGAGGGTGACGTCGGTGATCTCGAGGGACAGGGCCGTCGGGATCTCGACCTGCACGTTGACGAGCTCGAGAGCGGAAGGCCCGGGAGGTCCCGCCTCCCCAGGATCCCCGGGCTCACCGGGCACGCCCGCGTCACCCGTGGCGCCGGGCTCACCCTGCTGGCCAGGAATGCCCGGGTCACCCGCGGGGCCAGAGGGACCCGTCGGTCCCGCGGCGCCCGTCTGGCCCGGGTCTCCCGCCGGACCTTCGGCGCCTCGTGTGCCATCCTCACCATCCGACCCGCCGCAGGCGACTAGCACCAGCAGCAGCGGCGACCAACTGAGCAAGCTCCCTAGCTTGAAGCGACCCATTGCACGCTCCCTTTCCTACCTCACACAAAAACAACGTTACTCGTCCGCTGTGCGGCCGGACAAACCTGGACCGCTCACGAACGACGCCCCTTGTGCAAGCATGGTGCCATGGGTGGGGGTGAGGTGGTCAAGCGAATGTTGCGATCCGCAGCGACTCCGCGCGACCCGTCACGGCTCCCAATCATCCGCAGACCGACGGTCGCCGAGGACTCGTCGAAGCTGCGCCGAAATCACGGCAAGAACTGTGGGGGAGTCGGTGAAAACGCTCGCGTGTGCCCGGGACGGTTCAGTGCACGCCGCCGCAGAGGACCTTGTTGTTTGCGTCGTCTTTGTTGTTGGCGTCGTTGCACTCCTCGACCGCGTTGTCCGGGTCCACCACGCCGTAGATCAAGATCTCGAGGTTCTGGGGGAAGCTCGAGATGGCCTCCGTGAACGTGTCCTCACCCAGAGGCGCCAGCGGCCCCGGCCGCAGAACCTCGTGCAAGATGCTGCCACCTGCCTGGGGATCTCCCGCGTAGTAGCGAACCACGTAGTTGCTCGCCGGTGCCGACCCAATGTTCCTCACGGTCGTGGGCACCTGAGGCTGCATGCACGTGGCGGGGTTGATCGCGCCAAGCTCGATCGTCAGATCGGGCAAGGGCTGGCCCGCGTCCACGTCGGCTTGCATCTCGTTGTTGGTCTCGTTGCACTCGCGGGACTGAACGGCGTCGTCGACGACCACGCGCACGACATCGGGAAGGACCCCGGGGGGATCGTGGGCAGCGTTGTAGTTGACGGAGAAGATGATCGAGTTGCCCGGCTCGAGGCTGGTCTGAATCACGTACGTCAGCGGGTTCCCCCCGAAGTCGTGCAGCGGACCCGCAAGGGGGACGCCGGTCCAGTCGCCGTAGAACCCGACGACAGTTCCAGGCCCCACGCGCAAGTCGCCGATGTTGGCAATGCGAACGGCGATGTCGATCTGGTCGGATAGCTCGCCACAAACCGCGTCGGGAGAGGACACCTGAACCGCCTGCACCGTCAGGTCCGGGGCCACCCCGAACGACCGGGGGTTGGACCGGTATGTGTTGTAGATTCTGCCGTTGTACTCGTTCCAACTCTCCGGCTCGAAGACCGGCACCATCCCGCCCTCCGTCACGTTGGTAACGTGGTACGCGTGCTGGTTCCAGATCCGGCGCGCCGAGACCCATGTGTCGCTTGCGTCCCCCCATACCTCGATCCCCGCGTTGTACTGGGCCTTGATGGCTGGGTCGCTCCCCTGAGAGCAGAAGCCCGACTCGGTCGACGTCGAGAACACGATCTCCGCGTTGCCGTCGTTGTCCACGTCCGCGACAATCGGGTACTCGACTCGCGTGCGGCTCTCCGACGGCTCGTTGAAGTACACGTGACCTGTCAGCCCGTCGTAGATCCGGAAGCGGCACTCATCGTTGTAGATGACCTCCGCAGCCCCATCGCCATTGAAGTCGAAGACGCTCGACCCGGTGACGCGGCTCGAGTCGTCCTCCGTCTGGCGTCGCCATCCGTTGTGCAGGCAAACGCAGCGGCCCGTGGACTCGTTGCACCCGAACTTCGCGATGTCGCCGCAGTCTGCATCCTGCATGCACGGGGCGCCCGGCGGCGTGCGCGGGAGGTTGGTGTTGGTGTCGTTCACGTCAGGCCACCCGGGACACTCCGTTGCCGTGGCCTGAAAGTCCGCGACCACGTAGGCCGCACCGAAGGCCGTTCCCACCTCCGGAAACCCATCGCCATCGAAGTCGTCCACGTTGGGTGTGCCGCCTCCTCCCCCCGCCTGCAAGTCGAGCGAGACGTGCATCGTCCCCGTCTGCCCATCGAACACGTGAAGGTGCCCCGACCGGATCGTGATCACCTCCGGCGTACCGTCGAGCGGGTTCGAGGGACCGGGCGGCAACGACGGGTCCGTGCCGAGAACGTCCGCCACGGCGCAGAACCCGTCCTTGTAGGTGTTCGGCAAGGCCGTCACACCGTTGACCGCCTGCGCGTCCCAGACCGTGACCAACTGCCCGTTGCACCATGCGATCTCGTCCGCATCCGTCTCGGCTCCCGTGCACTCGCTCTGCAGCACGAGTCCAGCGGGCCCCTTGGGCAGTCGATAGGCGGTCGAACCCGCAATGATCTCCTGGCCGCTGTCCCCCGCGACGTTTGCGATGCAGGACACGGGACCCTGGCCGTTGGCGCCCGTGTTCAAGTTGCCCACGAACTTGTTTGCGAACGCCAGATCGCCGTTGGTGTCGTGCTGCAAGGTCCACACGGTCCTGCCCACGACAATCTCGACGAGCCCTTGATTGTCAACGTTCGCGATCGTTGGCGCAGGGTTGGCCCCGTCGTTCGCGAAGTTCGGGCTCTCGGTGATGATGTGACCCCGGTTGTCGTAGATGCGCACCGGTCCGTTGCTTCCACTGCCCTCGAGGATCGCGATGATCTCAGGCACGCCGTCGTAGTCCAGATCTCCCACCGCAAGGCTTGCCGTCGAGTCGATGTCCGCGCTCGCGCACGTGCACGTGACGGAGCCGACGGGGTCGCCCTTGTTCCAGACCGTGCTTCCGCAGCTTGCGAAGTAGTCCTGCCCCTTGTCCGCGCCACCGCCGTGAATGGCTCGGAGCGTCCCATTGGATGTGTAGTCGCTGTTGCAGAACGACGTGAAGATGATCTCCGGGAAGTCCCGCTCGTCGATCAGGCCGTCCCCGTTGTCGTCGTCGAGGTTCGCCACCACCGGAACGTGCACGACTTGCACGGATTGCGGGAACGGACTGCCGGTCGCCACGGGGGTTGCCTGGGTCCCTCCCCACGTGATCTCGTTGACCGGGAGCACGTTCTCAAACGGCTCCGGAGGCAGCGAGCACGTCGGTTTGACCCCCGTTCCCGCGCAAACACCCGCCTCACAGGTCGTGTGCATCGGGCAGTCCCAGTCATCCTCACAAGGGCAGACGGCCACGCCGCCCGTGTCGTCGCAAACACTCTGGTAGTAAGGAGACCCGCTTTCGCACGCGTGACGGACAGCTTCCGCGCCGCCGCTCGGCAAGCACTCCACCACGTCCGGCCCTTCGCAATGCCGATCGCCCGGGGTGCAGATGTCGGCCACGCACTTCGTCCCGTCGCAGTACTGCTCCGGTGCGCACTCGACGTCATCCGAACATGCATTGTCTGCGCAGTAAGCGCCCGTGGCTGTCTCGACACATACCTCCGTGGCCTCACAGACCAAGGTGGCGCAATCGTTGGGGACGCAGGTTGGACTCTCGTCCTGCTCTTCGCAGTGCTGGTCGTTGGGGCACGGGTAGCCTGCACACACGTCCGGATCGCTGCCGCCCGTGCCTCCGGTCCCCCCTGTGGGGACGAACACATCCCCACCGCTGCCATCGTTCGGTCCGCCGTCGCCTCCGGAACCGCCGGTTCCGCCCGCCCCTGCGCCGCCATCGGCCGGGTCGACGACGACGTCCGATTCCCCTCCGCAACTGCAGCCGGCTGTGAGTGAAAGTCCCAGAATCAACGCAAGAAGAGAGACCCGTTCCATGATCCGCAATGTACCCGATCGACGCCACTTTGGCGATCGGTAGCGCGTCGAACGTGTCACCCTGCGGAGGTGCGGCGTCAGCGATCGAGGTTCACGTGTTCGAGCGCCTTGCTCGCGGCCTCTGCAGCGACGTCGATCTCCGCCTCGGGGCCGGACAGGATCAGGCGACCGGTGGCTCCGAACACGCGGATGTCGATGAGCTTGACGCGAGCGGCCTTGAGCGCTTCGTTGCACGCGATGGAAAGGTAGGCCGCGGGTTGCGCTTCCATGATGAGAACCGACTCACCTTGGAGGGCCATGTTGCCTGCCGACATGCCCGTGAACGCGATGGCGTGGTCCTGCTCGATCGCGCGAATGACTTTGTTCTGCAGGATCTCGCACTTGGCTCGGTCGGTCTCACGCAGGCCCGAAGCCTCGAGCACAGCCTCGCCAGCCGCACGGACTTCACCCTGGTCCGCGTGGTGAATCTGCATCATGCCGAACACGCGTTCGGTGACCAGGGACCCGAGCCGAACGCGCGTGGCTTTGAGCGCCTGGTCAATCTTGGTGTGGATCTCCATCGCAGGCGCGATCTCGAGAAACAACGCGGCGTCGTACTCCTTCGGGTCGTACACCCGGTTGGTCTTGGCCATGAATTGGGCCAATTGCGGCTGGATCGAGTCGATGAAGACGTACGCACGAAGCTGAAAAGCGGTCTTGTCGGATGCCATCGAGACGTGTTCCTCCCAAGGTCGAGCCCCGCAACGTACACGATCCGGGGCGGAGCGAGAAGGGCCCGATCCTGCCGGATCCGGAGGCACGACGAATGCAAGCGGAGGGAGGGCGCCGAAGGCCGGACCGAGCACACGCCGGAGTGGCCGAAGACGGAGCGTTGGGGGGTGGAGGGTAAGGAACAGAGGCAAGAAATCGCGCCCCAAAGCAGGTCTGGACGCAACGGTGCACGCGATGCCGGGCGGAATTGTGCCGGTCAGGCGGGCATCAAGGCCCTCAGTCTGGCTCGTGCACGCACGAGTTGCAGGAGGTGCTCACTGCGCGCGGCTGCGCCGTGCTCGTGGTCCTCACTGTACTTCGTCCAGCGGACTGGACTTCGTACAGTTCGGGTCATCGCGCTGAGCACGTTGTAGGTCAGCATCGAGAATCGGTACCAGGCGGCGGTGGCACCGAAGTGCTTGCTGGGAGGAGCGGCGCCGAGTTCGTTCTTGGTGACGTCGTGGATGTGCTCGATGGTGCCCGCCTTCTGCCAATGCCACCGGAGCAGATCTTGAGCAGGCATGTCACGCCGGTTGGAGACGACAGCGAGGAACTTTTGTTCACAACCGGAGGCGAACAGAAGACCTTCTGGTAGTCGGACAGGCCAGCGTTGCGCTGCTGCAGATGAAGGTGGTCGCGTGCAGCTTGCTCGAGCCCCAGAGCTCGCATGGTCTCAGCGACCAAGGGAAGGCCGGCGTGACTGGTCAACGCATCGCTTGAGGGCATGGTTTCCATTTGAAACGGCAGGATGCTTTGCTGCTTGGTGGTCATGGCAGCTTAGACGTCAACGCGCTTGCGTGTGTTCACGCGAAACGACTTCGAGTCGTATACCTATACGGATACAAATGCGGACGACTTGCCATGCGATAAGGTAGTGGTATGTATGTACAGATTCTAGTATATGAAGCGTGCATATGTGTCGTTGTTCGTGACGGAAACTATCCGTTCACGTATATCAAAATCGTCGAGCATTCACCCTTCCCCCGAGGCGGGGGAAGGGCCGGGGATGGGGGCTTTAGCCGGGACCCTCGATGTCGTTTGATCTGTCTTGCCGCTACGTTTTCACGAAACTGCATCCCGCCGGTGTCCGACCTATCGGCATGCTCCGAAGAAGACCGTGCGGCTCGTGGTCGCCACCCTGGGCCGCCAGCCGACCCAGACTGCAGCAGGCCAGACAGATGCGCACCCATCCGACACCAGCGGAGGCCGTGCTCTGGGCCCGATTGCGCAAACGCCAGGTCGCCGGCTTCAAGTTTCGCCGTCAGCATGTCATCGCCGGCTTCATCGTGGACTTCTATTGCCCATCCCTACAACTCGCCGTCGAAGTCGACGGCCCCATCCATCGATACCGAAGGCGACAGGACGAAAGGCGAACACGCATTCTCGAAAACTACGGCGTGAAGATCATACGCTTCGCGTCCGAAGACATCCTTGATGACGTCGACCAAGTCATCCGGGCGATACGCAGCGTGCTACCCGAGCGACAATCCCCTTGCTGTCTCGGCTAAAGCCCCCATCCCAGCCTTCCCCCGCCTCGGGGGAAGGAGCCCTCTCACGCGCCGCCCACCTTGTTGGTGGCAGGCCGCCTTGCCATTCGTCGAGCAAGATCCAGAGGATACTCCCTCGGTCCGTCGCTTCGCTCCGGATGAGGGATCCTGGCTGATGGTGCTTGACGTCGGCCACCCAACACCTTTGGATGGACCGGTCTATCCACGACGAGGCGGAGGTAACACCACATGAGCAGTCGGGAACGTGCCTGGGACGAGCTTGTTCGGCAAATCGAACGGGAGTTGATCGAACAGGGCCCCTCCGCGACGGACGACCGAAGGGTTCGCTTTCTCATGACCGCCTACCTGCGCGAGATCCGGGACCTGTTGCGCAAGCAGTCAGGGCGCGTGGCAGCACCCCCGCCGGGGAGCACGTGGGACGTGCAGGATGGGCCTCGTCACGAGGACGACGGGGACACGAGACCCTTCGCCTTCATCGAGGAGTTGCGCGTGGAGACTTCCAAGGACGAGGGCAAGACGGGCAAGAAGTGATGGGATAGGGGGGAGGTCAATCGCGCGGGGATTCGCAGGCAGGCATGTCCGGACCCAGCCGGCTTTCATCGCCTTCCGCCACCTGCTTCACGATCTCGTCGTACAGGTAATCGAACTTCGCGCGCACGTCGTCTTCGACGCGGGTCTTGAACACCTGACGGCAACGGTCGATGTCCTTCTTCAACATCCGGTACAGGTTCTTGCCCTGCCTGCCTGCCTGCACACCTTCGGCGTTGTACAGCACGATTTCGGAGGCGAAGAGACGGGCGAGTCGTCGGGCTTCGCGGTGTCTGGGGTCCGCGTTCTCGAGCTCGGCGGTCTTGGGGTCGGCCGCGCTTTGGGCACGATACTTCGCGAGGATGGCTTCCCGATCGAGTTTCTTCTTGGCGGGCGCAGCCCCAGTCTCCGCGGGCTTCGGCTCCGGCTTCGGTTTGGGTTCCGGCTTGGGTTCCGGTTTGGGTTCCGGTTTGGGTTCCGGTTTGGGTTCCGGTTTGGGTTCCGGTTTGGGTTCCGGTTTGGGTTCCGGTTTGGGTTCCGGTTTGGGCGCGACTCGCGGCTCCGCCTTCTTCGGTGGCAGGCCCAGGCTCAAGGACATGGGCTTGGCCTGAGGCTTCGCCTGCGCTGGCTCGGGCTCGGGGATGGGGGTTCGGACAGGCGGCTCGGGCTCGGGAATGGGGGTTCGGACAGGCGGCTCGGGCTCGGGAATGGGGGTCCGGACAGGCGGCTCGGGCTCGGGCTCGGGAATAAGGGTCCGGACAGGCGGCTCAGGCTCGGCGACAGGCGGCTCCGACTCCGGAATAGGCGTGGGAAGGGAAGGCGCAGCAGGGATCGGCGTGGGGACCGGAAGCGGATGCGGCTCGGGCAGCGGGGTCGGCAAGGGCACCGCTTGCGGTTCGGGCACGGGCGTGGGCAGCCTGATCGGTTCCGGTTCGGCGAACGGGGTAGGCACCAACTCAGTGGGTCCCGCCTTCATCTCCGGCTTGGGTTTCGGGATGACGGGCTTCGGGCGGGGTGCGGCCTCACCGACAGGAGGCTCCGGCTCCTCGATCTCCGGCAGGGGCGGGAACGCGTCGACCGGCGGTTGCGACGGGGGGGTGTCCGGCATGCCGGCGAAGAGTCCGGCCCCACTCGCGACCGGCGGTCGAGCTGGTTCCGCGCGGGGAGATTCGAGCTCGCCCGGTGGGGCTTCTCCCTCGGGAGGGACCTGCTCGGCGCCCTTCTCGGGCGCGGGCAAGGCCGGCACCTTGGACGCGGGGCGGCGGCGCAGCAAGAGGAAGAGACCAACGACCAGCACGGCAGCGACGGCACCGATGATGGCGAGGATGGCAGGATTCGAGAGCGGCGGCATCAATCCCCAGTCTGTACAGGGCACAAGGCGCGTTGGGTCCAGCAGGCCAGGCACCTACCATACCGCACGATGCGCCTTCGGATCATCTTCCAGATGCGAACGCGGTCCGAGACGCGGATCCAGGCCTACTTCGGTGGCTCGACCGGCGCGCAGGTCGACACGCCGGCGCCCACGATCCGCAGGTTCGTGTTCGGGATGTACTTCGTCAAGGACCCGTTGCCATCCAGCCGCCAGACGTTGGTCGAGTCATCGTAGTCGTCGACCTGATAGAAGATGTAGAAGGAGCCGCCCCAGAACGCGAAGGCGTACGCGTATCCGCCGAATCCGATCGGGGGCAACCCGGACAGAGAGAAAGTGGTCAGCACGCCGCCGGTCGCCTTGTCGATCTGGAGCACAGCTGGCGGGGTCACGTCGGGAAAGAACCCCCACAACTCCCCCTTCGCGTTGCCGGTGAACTCGGCGGCCCCGGGCAGGTTGCCCACGCGGGTGACCGCACCGGACGCGAAATCCACCCGACCGAGACCGGGCTGCAGCGAATTCGACAGGTACAGTGCTTCGGAAGAGGTGCTCGCGGTATCGGTCGAGAACCCCATCCCGAACTTCTCAAATCCCGCCGAGCCGCACTGGAAAGACGACGGCCCCGCGCACTGTGCCGTGGTGATGTCCACCTTCAGCACCCCGGCGCAGGAGTAGCCACCTGTGAAGGTGTCCTGGGTCCCGTAGAGCACGTACGCGTAACCGTCGCGCCCGACCGACATCGAGTTGGGCCCGTCACCTCCCTGGCACCCCATCGTCCCGATGAGCGAGAACGCAGCGTTCGACGGGATCGTCGGGTCGAACTTGTACATGCGGTTTTGGTCGTCGATGACATAGACGAACTTCGTTTCCTCCGCGCAGTTGCTGGTCGGTCCCGTCTCGCTGCCGCCGCCGTCGAGCACGATGTTCAATCCGCCGGACCCCCCTGTTCCTGACCCTCCGGTACCCGAACCCCCTCCGCCGGACCCGCCCGCCCCCGGCTCAAAGAGGTCTCCGCCTGCGTCGGAGCAACCCAGGAGACCAACCAGCACCCAACCCAGGGTCAAGAACCCGAACTTCATCGCGCGCGCCTCCATACTCCCTTGAGCGCTAGCATGGGCGGAGGCCCGGTTCGAGCGGCTTTCTCGTCCTCATGAGGCTTCCTCTGCAAACAGAAAATGGCAGCGTCTGTGCTACGATGCTCGGATGGTGAGAAAGCGTGTCCTCATTTCCGTTGGCCTGTGGCTGGGGCCGTCCGTGATGCTGTTCGGCGCCTGTGGCGGAGGCGCCAGCGACGTCGTGGTCGGGGCCGATGGTGGAACACCCGACGCTTCGCAGGAGGCCGGCGCAGGCTCGGGCGGCGCGGCCGGTACAAGCGGAGCTAGCGGAGCCAGCGGGACGGGCGGGACCGCCGCAGGAGGCACGGGTGCCTCATCGGGAGAGGGGGGAAACGCAGGGGAGCCGATCGACGCGGGGGACGAGGACGTGGCGCCCACGGATGCCGCGGACGAGAAGGAGGTCGGGTTCGGGTACGACGCGCCCCCATGCTCGACGGGATGTGACGGGGGTGTGTGCATCAACGACGAGTGCTGCCCCCTGGAGGATGCCTGTGGGGCCGAGTGCTGCGGTTCTGGGCAGGTTTGCTCCTTCCTGAAGTGCGAGTATCCGGGGATCGTCTGCATCGACGCGACGGATTGCGGCCAGGACGAGTACTGCGAGTACTCGCTGGGGGATCCTCCCCAAGTCGCGGATGGTGGCACGTGTGTGGGAGGCGTCACGCCCGCCACGGGACGGTGTTTGCTCAAGCCACCCATCTGTCCACCGGGAGTCGAGGTGATTCCCGGGGAGCCGATTACCTGTTTGCCCGAGTGCGAGCACCGGCCCCAGCCAGGGTCGTTCGCTCCTGTGCTCAAGGCTCATTGGGACAAGGGCGACATCATGATGGCGCCTGTCGTCATTCAACTCGACGACGACAACTGCGATGGGCTCGTGGACGAGCGCGACATTCCGGAGATGGTGTTCACGACCTTCGACGGTGGCAACTACAACCAGAATGGGACGTTGTGGGCGATCTCGATCGTGGATGGGCAAGTCGTCGACAAGTGGTCATACAAGCCGACGACCGACGCGTTCCACCCAGGCCGGTCCATCGCGGCGGGGAACATCGACGGCGTACCTGGCAACGAGATCGTCGTGTGCACGGACACGGGGAAGGCGCGCGCGGTCAGGGCCGACGGCACGGACCTGTGGATCAGCGACGAGGGTGGTTGCGCCATGCCGAACATCGGGGACATGGACGGCGATGGTTTGCCCGAGGTGGTTCTAGAGGGGCGCATCCTGAACGGCGTGGATGGGACGGTCAAGGCGCCGCTCGTTCCGTCGGCGAGCGGGAGTGTCGTCCTGTCGGACATGGACGGCGATGGGCTGCTGGACGTCGTTTCGTTCGTGGGGATCTGGGGAGGGGACGGGCAGCAGAAGGCGACGAGCGGGCTCGCTGGGACGTACGTGGCGATCGGGGACTTCGACCTCGATGGCGTTCCGGAAGTGGCGAGCATCAACAAGCCGAACCATACGCTGAGCGTGTGGCAGTACGACGCCGCGGAGCCGACGGGCGTGAAGTTGCTGCGCACGGGCATCGACATCAACGGAACGTGGCCGAACACCTGCCCGGTGGGTAGCTCGGGCTACACGACGGGAGGAGGTCCTCCGACCATCGCGGACTTCAACGGCGACGGGGTTCCGGACGTGGCGGTGGCCGGAGGCATCGGGTATGCGGTGATCGACGGCACGAAGATCCTGGACCCGTTGGTGCCTGCCAACCAGACGAACCTTTGGTTGCAGGAGACGCGGGACTGCTCTTCGTCCGCGACGGGAAGCTCGGTGTTCGACTTCGAAGGGGACGGCAAGGCCGAGGTGGTGTACTCGGACGAACAATATCTTCGTGTGTACGACGGGACGAACGGGGACGTGCTTTTCCGGGTGTGCAACACGACGGGGACGCTGTTCGAGTACCCGCTCGTGGCGGACGTGGACAACGACGGGCACGCGGACCTGATCGTGATCGCGAACGACTACTCGGGCATCACCTGCCCGCTGGACGGGTCGAAGCAGCAGGGGCTGCGCGTGTTCGGGGCGAACACGGGGCGTTGGGTGAGGACGAGGCGCATCTGGAACCAGCACGCGTACCACGTCACCAACGTGGAAGAGGACGGGACGATCCCGGTGAGCGAGCTTCCGAACTGGACGCAGCCGAGGCTGAACAACTTCCGTCAGAACGTGCAACCCATCGGGGAGTTCGGCGCGTCGGACCTGATCGTTCAGGTCGTTCCGCCTCCGTGCAACACGTCCTATGCGCTGTACGCGAGGGTCACGAACATCGGTCAGGCGTCGGTGCCAGCGGGGGTCGTGGTGGGCTTCTACGAGAACGATCCCACCGCGGGAGGGACGCTTCTTGGCACGACCGTGACCTCCCATCCCTTGTATCCTGCGGAGAACGAGCTCGTGACCTTCCCACTTCCCAACCCACCCCCGGGTCTGTCGAATGGGACCACGCCCCTTTACGCGGTCGTGGACGACGGCACCCCCCCGCACGCGTGGGTCGAGTGCCGGACGGACAACAACGTCGGCGGCCCCGGCAGTGGGAAGTGCTTCGGTGGCGGTAGCTAGGGAATCGAGGAGGACGACCATCGCCTCGGAGCAACGTCGTGGCGTGCTATGCTCCGCGCGCGGAGGTTGAGGAATGCCCAAGGTTGTCGCGCGAAATTGCCCGCACTGCGGCGCTGCTCTGCAGGTCGACCCGCAAGGCCAACTCTCGTACAACGTCACGTGTTCTTACTGTAAGACCGTCGTCACGATCGTTCCGTTCGCGGCACGCCAGCCCACGGCCATCGGAATCCCGCAGTTCCCGGCTGGTCCCAACGTCATCCTGCTCGACGCAAAGGCCGGGGCCGCCGCCACGACGGCCGCCAAGACGACCGGCTGCATCATCGTTCTCAGTGTCGCGCTTCCGTTCGTCATCGCCCTGTTCGCGGCGGTTGGTGGACCCTGCGCTTCCTACGCGAACTCGCGGTTCAGCCCGTGGCTGTTCCCAATCGAATGCAGTGTGGGCGAGGAGGTCGTCATCCGGGACCGCAAGGAAACCCTCACCGAGCCGTTCGTCAAGGGCACCAACTCCTGCAAGGTCCGCATCGTCAACAGCCAGTTGACTGGGCCCTTCATCGTGAAGGGCGGAGGCAACGTCACTGTCACCGTCGAGAACAGTGTGCTGCGAGTCACCAAGGCGGTGATGGAGGGCGACGGAAACTCGACCCTCGAGCTCACGGAGGGATCCAAAGTCTACACGGACGGGATCGTCGCGTCCGGGAACTACCACGTCACCGTCGAGCTCACGGGCAGCTCGATCGAATCCAAGGGGGGCGTGGTCAAGGCAACGAACGGGGCCAAGGTGCGGGCGAAAGAGAAGAGCCGTGTCAGCGCCGCCAAGCCGGTCATCGAGGGTATCCACGGGGAAGTTACTTTGGACGATAGCGAGCTCGTCGTTGGGTCGAGCATCGTGCGCGACGGGACGAGCCACTTCAAGATCAGCGCCTCGAACCAGAGCACGATCCGCAGCGACGGGGTCGCAGTGGCCGGAGGCACACACGGGTTGCTCGAACTGTCCGCGAGCAAGCTGACCGGCAAGGACGGGGCGGTCGATGTCGGCATGCACAACAAGGTGACCCTGAGTGATGGCGCGACCATCAACTCCCCGCAGGACGCCTTGCGGATGGGGACCCATTGCACGGTGGAGGTGGGGCAGGGCGCGAAGATCGAGTCCGGCAAGACGGCCATCCGCGTCGGGACCCACTCGAACGTCCAGGTGAACGGCGGGACGGTTGCCGGCGCGAATTCCATTACGGCTGACGACTACACTACGGTGAAGCTGCGACGTGCGACGATTCGCGGGGCCCGGAACATCACCGGACGGTATTCGAACGTGCAGGAAGAGTGAGCGCGCAGGAGGGACTTGAATCATGAACGCGTCTGCCCTTCTGCCGGTTCGGGAATGGCTCGTCGTTGCGGGGGCGATCGTCGCGGGATGCTCGTCGGATGCTTCTTCGCCCTCTGGGTCCGTGGATGGCGGAGCCTCGGATGCGCTCGACGATGCGCAGGTCGTGCAGGATGCCCAGGATGCTCGGCCCGATGCCGCGAGCCAAGGGGACGGTGACGCCGCGTGGAGCGACGTCGAATCGCCTTCCGACGGCGGGGACCCGAAAGAGGACGGGGCGACGCCTGACGCGGCCGGCGATGGGGGCAGCGGGACCGAACGGGGCCTGTCCGCGTGGGTCTACGAGAATCGCCAACAGTGGGCAGACGAGATGAATGCGTACGACTCCACCGTGTCCGTGGAGCAGCGTCTGACGTATCTCTTCCCTTACGCCGGCGGCGCGTCGATCGCGGGGGCGGGCTACGGCACCCAGTCGGTGTGGTTCGATGCGGAGGTGATTGACTACTACGCGACGCGCCTTCCGGATGCGCGATTGCTCCCCATCTTCGACTGCGCGGACGGCATCGCGTTTGCGGATTGGGGCGAAGCCGACCAGCGCCAACTCGCTGGGAATGTCGCGGACGAGCTGTTGGCGCACGAAAACGTCGCCGGTGCCCAGGTCGACATCGAGCCGTTTCGTGTCGAGCATCTGCCGTTCTACGATGAGCTAGGGCAGCGCCTGCACGCCGAGGGCAAGTTGCTGACCGTCTTTACGGGCGCATCGTCGGGCGATATCTACACTCTCGCGGATGTCGTGGTGCTTTCGGGCTACGATCTCGGGATCTCGCCGGTCACACCCGCGGAATACGAGGCCGTTCTTCATGACCTGGTCGGCGCAGCCCTCGCGTCCGCTGCGGCAGCAGGCACTGGGTTGATGGTTGGCGTGCCGATCGCAGCGTCGTGGGAGGAGTACGCCACCCAGTCCGGGACGTGCGACAAGGACACGGGCTTCACGCAAGAGGAGTGGTTCTCGGCGGCTCTCGCGGCCCTCTGTCCTCACACGGGTCACGCCAGCTATCTCGGGTTGTCTCTGTGGGGGTTCTACGGTGACGCCTTGGAGATCCCTCGAGGCTCGGGCTGCTTCCGCAACCCGGGGGCTGTGCCGCCTGCCAACTGGACGGCATTGACCCACTGGGGCAACGGCAGCTGCAACTGAGTCGTCACCCACGCCCTCTTTGGCTTCCGGGCTCGGGCAAGCTTTGGAGCAGTCTTGCACTGATCTCGGAGATCCCACTGGGACGCGCCGCCTCCCTGACGCCCAATCACCCCGACCGCACGCAGTGCCCACGATCCGTGGCTCGCGCGCGAGCGATGAGGTGGCTCGAAAGATGCTTCGTCGCTTCGGATAGGATTTTACGATGACCTTTCTCCGCCTCTCCCGTGCCCTGCCCCTTGCCCTCGGCGTCCTGTCCGTCGCTGCGACCGCGCGCGCGGAAATCGCCTTTTCCCCCGACGGCGCCCACCTCGCCATGTCGGCCTCCGCCAACAACGGGGTGATGGTGTTCGACACCCGAAGCGGTGAGCTCGCCACGCTGACCGATACGCCCTCGAGCGGCTATGCCTTCGCCTGGTCTCCGGACGGCACGAAGCTTGGCTTCAAGGTCCTGCACGCCGCGGTGGACGGGTACCTGCAAGAGCCCGTCGTCTACGACGTGAGCACGGGCTCGCTCCGATCGCTGGCCGCCCCTTCGCCCCTCGCTGGCGTGCCGTCCTTCTCCGCCCACGGCGACGTCGCATTCACCGTCGGACACGATGCGATCATGGTGGCGGCGAGCGGTCAGGTGTCGCGCTACGACCTCGGCCAGTACGTCAACCTACCGGCACTGTCCCCGGACGGGACGCGGCTTGCCTTCAACGCGTCGGACGACTCGATCTGGCTGCTGGATCTTGCGTCCGGTCAGCGTCGTCGCGTGGCCGGCGGTCCCTCCTACGCGCCCTCGTGGTCGCCAGACGGCAGGCGTCTGCTGTTGCGCGGCATCGACGGGAACGTCGCGTGCGCCGACCTGGACCGGGCCGCTGTCGTCTCCTTGGGGCGTGGCATGTCTCCGGCCTGGCTGCCCGACGGCGAGCGCGTGATCTTCACGGCGACGGAGGTCCCACGTGGGGACGGCCGCACGCCGCCAGCGAAGGTGCAGACCGTTCGCTTCGACGGCACGGGGCGACGGGTCCTATCCGACACCCGCGGCTACGATGCGCGGCTCTCGCCGGACGGCAAAACGCTTGTGCACCGAGCCGACCTTGACGCGGCGCCCGTGGTGGCCGGCAAGCCGCTGAACGACCTCGTCCGGTCGCGCACGGACCTCGGCGGCACGCTGCCGTCGGGCCACGTGCGTCATGCGCCGTGGTGGCGCCTCGCGCCTGTGAAAATCGACGACGTTCCCTACCTCCACCAGGTCTACGACACGCCCAACCACTTCAACGGTCACTGGGCGTGCAACGCGACCTCGGCCGTGATGACGCTCGCCTACTACGGCGTGATCGACGCCTGGGACATCACCGTCGACGTGCCGTCCTCCCATGTGAGCCACTACGGCAACTACGTCTCCGAGGTCTACACGGTCAACGGCCACACGCTGGACGTTGGCTCGCCGGACCCGAACGGCAACACCGCGTACGGAGGGTATGGCTACATCGTCAAGAACGATTGGAAGGACACGAAGGGCTACATGGCGGAGTACATCGAATTCCACGGTGTCGACTCCGGCGTGGATTGGTCGCCTTCGTGGGACAAGGTCATTGCGGAGATCGACGCGAAGCACCCGTTCGTGGTGCTCACGTCGATCACGTCCGCCGGTCACTACATCGTGGACATCGGCTATCACAGCGATCAGCACACGGCGATCTTCAACGACCCGTACGGCAACAAGAACGACGGCTACATGAACTACAGTGGCGCGAACGCGCAGTACGACTGGCCTGGCTACAACAACGGGTTTGCCAGCCTGACCACCGTCCACTGCTTCATTTGGAGCCGCTCGACGGTGCAACCGCCCCCGGACGCTGGTCCACCGCCGGAGGACGCGTCGCCCCCGGAGGACGCACCGACGCTGCCCGACGTGGCGACCGAGGAAGCCTCGACGACCCCGGATGTGACGGAGGTCCAGGATAGTCCGACCGAGTTGGATGCGGGGACGGACGCTGACGCCGGCACGTTGCCGGTCGCGGTCGGGCTTGGCGAGGACCCCGAGGGTTGCGCGTGCTCGTCGGTCGGCGCTTCGCCCGTCCGCGGGGCTGCTTGTTGGGGCGTTCTGGCCCTTGCCGTCGCGTGCGTGCTCCGTCGCCGCCGCTAACCGGGGAGACGCCGACTACGAGGTTCGGTACTCGAAAACGTTGGGGGCGCCCCCTTCGGTGCGCACGACGACGTGGTGTTCGGATAGCTCCACGACCGCCCATGCCGAGGCCACCCGTCCCGGGGCGTCGGGCTCCAAGTTCTCGGTGAGGCTTTGGATGGTCACGTAGGGGATGCCGTCGTGGATGCCGACGTGACTCCAGTGCAGGTGGCCGTTGAGCACGAGGCGCACCTTTCCGCTCGCCGCGATCGTGCGTCGGAGCGACTCGCGCCCTTTCACGAGCGCGACCTCGGGAGCCTTCTCGAACCACGGGTTTCCTCGCAGATCCTGCTCCGCCGCGGCGTGGTGCATGGCCACCACGCTGGGCAGGCGGGTCTGCGCCAGGTCTTCCCGCAGCCATTCGATCTGCTCGGGGTCAATCCGGGCATCGACGTGGGCGCGCTCGATCGTGCGCAGCACGGAGAAGTGATGGCCCTGAAAATCGAAGCTGTAGAACAGCTCGCCTGCGTGACCCCACGCTTCCCGGACCATGTCGTCCGTCTGGTTGATCGTGTCATGGTTGCCGACGACGTGCCGCACGGGCGCCTTCAGACCGGAGAGCACATGCAGCGCTTGGCGGTAGCGTTGTCGGTCGAGTTCGACGGATTCGTCTTCGACGACGTCGCCGAGGGTGAGGGCGAGGTCGGGGTGGACGTCTTCGTTCATGCGTCGGACGAAGGCGGCGGTGAGCTCCGGGGCGAGGTCGCTCATCTTGCGCAGGCGACCGTGGAAGAGGATGCGGGGGCCGAAGTGCAGATCCGTGATGACGCCGATGCGAAGTACCATAGCTGCGCCCATAGCGCGTCGTCTCGCCCGGGACCATGGGTGAATGGGGCGGACGGACGGGAGGCGGCTGTTGGGCCTTGCAAAGCGCGCCCAAAGGACCATGATCCCGCCGCGATGGCACCCAAGGTTCCGCACCCCGTCAAGATCAAGGCTCCCCATGGGGCTACCGTCATGCAGATCGAATGGTCTGACGGCCACATGGGGGTGTACCCGCACGACATCCTGCGAGGCTACTGTCCTTGCGCGGAGTGTCAGGGCCACTCGGGGGAAATCAAGTTTCGGGAGGGGGGCAACACGGAGCTCCGAGACCTCTCGACCGTGGGCAACTATGCGATCACGATCACCTGGGGCGACAGTCACAGCACGGGCATCTACAACTACGAGTACTTGCGCATGATCTGCCAGTGCCCGATCTGCAAGCCCCCCGTCTCGCCGGCCGTGCCATCTCCCGACCACGCGTAAGGAACCACAGCAACCGAAGCGTCGTGCGGTCCAGGGGCTGTCACGCCCGAGCGTCACGACCGCGCCAGGAGGATCCGAATCATGGAACGAGTCCCGATGACGCCCACAGGGCACGTCAAGCTGCGCGAGGAGCTCAAGCACTTGCGGGACGTGGAGCGGCCTCGCATCAGCAAGGACATCGGTGCGGCCATCGAGATGGGGGACCTGTCCGAGAACGCTGAGTACCATGCTGCCAAGGAGCGGCAGGGCATGGTCGAAGCGCGGATCAAGGAGCTCGAGGACAAGATTTCCCGCGCCGAGGTCATCGACCCCACCAAACTCTCCGGAACCCGGATCGCGTTTGGCGCCACCGTGACCGTCCTCGACGTGGAGGCGGACAAGGAGCTGACCTATCAGATCGTCGGGGCCGACGAGTCCGACGTCGAGCAGAACCGCATTTCGGTCACGTCGCCGATCGCCCGCGCGCTCATGGGCAAGGAGCCTGGGGACGAGGTCACGGTGCGAACCCCCGGTGGACAGCGAGTCCTCGAAGTGGCCGAGGTTACCTACCGATAGCCGCGACGCGGTAGCTTCGCGCCGGAGCTCATGTCATCCACGTCCCCTCCGCCGCTCGCTGGTTCATCCGGTGGGACCCTGGCTCGCTTCGTCAGCGAGACGGGGGCCGGTGTGCTCGCCGTGGCGACCGCGCTCGCGCTGGAGGCGGTTGGCGTGGCGCTCCTTCACCATGCCCAGCTGACCGGGCCGTGGGAGCTTCGTGCGGCCCTGATCGGGATCCTTCCCCTCGCCGTCGTGGTCGCGCTGCCGTTGGCTGTGGTGTCCATTGTCGCGGCTCGGCTGATCGACGGCGGTCGCCTTTCGGGTCGGGTCGGGGTGGTGGTGCTCGTGGCGTGCGGCGCGGGTGCGTTTGGCTACGGCATCACGTTCGGGAGGCACTTTCAGCAGGTTGCTGTGCGTGTGGGCTTCGTCGCCGCCGTGGTGGTGGCGGCTGCTGCGGCCGCGTGGTGGCTCGTCCCGTGGGCGGCCCGCACCTGGCGACGCTTCCCTCGCGGTTTCGCGCTGTCGTGCGCGGTGGTGACCGTGGGGCTGGAGGTTGTCAATCAGTTGGTGCTCCCGAGGCTGTATCCGGTGTTTCATGTCGCGCTGTCGGTGCTCGCGGTGGTCCTGTTCGCGTGGGTGGGGCGGCCTCTCGTGGAGGCGTTGTCCCGTCGAGCGCTGCTTGGCGCCGCAGGGATCGTGGCCATGCTCGCGATCGGCGCGAGCCCCTATTCCTTGCAGGCTTTGTCGTCGTGGGACAACGTCCGCCTGCTGTACCTGACCAAGGCTCCCACGCTGGCTCACGCGTTGCGTCTTGCCGCTTGGTGGCAGCCGCCCGAGCGTGCCGACGCCGAGATAGCGGTTGCCGGCGGGCAAGACGATCGCTGGGTGGACTGGCGCGACCGTGACGTGCTTCTGCTCACGGTCGACGCGCTCCGTGCGGACCGTCTGGGATCGTACGGCTACGGCCGCAAGACCACCCCGCAGATCGACGCCCTTGCGGCGCGGGGTGTTGTGTTCGAGCGCGCCTACACGGTCATGCCGCACACGTCCTACGCGATGACTTCGCTGCTGACGGGCAAGTACATCCGCCCGCTGTTGATGCAGGGCACGGGTCAGGACTCGGACACACTGCCGGGGCTGCTTCGAACCTATGGGTATCGCACGGCGGCGTTCTATCCGCCCTCGTTGTTCGCCGTCGACGAGGAGCGGTTCGCGTGGGCGAAGGCGACGGGGCTCGACTTCGAGTACCGCAAGCTGGAGTACGCGGAGGCGGCGTTGCGAAGGGATCAGGTGGTCGACTACCTCGACACGGTGGCGGGGGACCACCGGTTCTTCCTATGGGCGCACTTCTTCGAGCCGCACGAACCGTATGCGCCTCCTGCTGGATTCGACTTCGGGCCGCGTGCGACGGACCGATACGATGGGGAGATTGCCGCCGTGGACGCGGTGGTGGGGCAGCTCGTGAATACGGTGTTGGCGCGTCGTCCGGACACGGTGGTGATCATCGGGGCCGACCACGGCGAAGCGTTCGGGGAGCACGGCTCGTACTATCATGGCACCACGGTGTACGAGGAGCAGGTGAGGGTGCCTTTGGTCGTGGTGGCTCGCGATCTTGCGCCGCGGCGTGTGTTGGTGCCGGTCCAGCTGATCGACCTGATGCCCACGATCCTCCGGGCGATGGATGTGCCGCGCCGGCCCAGGGTTCGAGGGGTCGACCTGGGGGCGTGGATGACCGGCCGAGGACGAGGGGATGGGTTTGCGTTCTCTGAAACGCACGATCAGATGCTCCTTGCGGAGGGGGCGTGGCGTCTGGTGTGCGAGCGCAAAATCGATGCGTGCTCTCTGTTCGACTTGGACCACGACCCGCAGCAGCTGCGCGACGCGTCCGCGCACGAGCCCGAGCGTTTCTCACGGATGAGGCAGCGTCTGCGCACGGTGGAGGCTTCGCACGGAACGTACGAGAGGGCGGGGTCGCGAGCCGAGGGAAAGGACCTGCCCGCGCCGTTGGTGCGGGGCATGGCAGGCGATGCCGATGCCGCCCAGGATGTGGCGGGGTTGCTCGACGATGCGGACGTGGTGATCCGTCGGAAGGCTGGCGAGGTGTTGTTTCAGCTCGGGCGCAAGGAGACGGCGCCGGCTCTGGGGTTGGCGGTGTCGCGGGACGAGGACGTGGAGGTGCGGCGGTGGTGCGCGTTGGCGCTCACGCGGCTGGGGCACGGGGCTCCGTTGACCCTCGAGCTCCTGCAGCAGGAGGACGCGTCGTGGAAGCGTCTTGCGGCCCTGGCGCTGGCCGAGTCGGGCGATGGGCGTGGGGAGGCCGTCCTGATGGAGTGGTGGGGGTCGGAGGACCCGTCGGTGGAGCGACGCAAGGAGATCGCGAAGGCGTTGGCGAAGGTGGGCGCGAAGACGGCCGTGGTTCCCCTGACGCGGTGGCTGGACAGCGAGCAGTTGCGTCCCACGCTGGCCGTGGCGCTGGCTGACATCAACGACCCTTATGCGCGTATCCCGTTGCTGCGGTTCTTCTCGGAGGAGCGGTACCTCCATGCCCGGCTGGTGCTGGCGCGGTCGTTGGTGGCGCTCGGCGCGTCTCGGGAGATGGCGCCGCCGCTCGCGCGGTTCCTCGGCGTGCCGGACCCGCTCGAAGGCGGGGTGGGGGTGGCGCTCGAGGCGAAGATCCTCGACGCCCTAGGGGGACCGGACGAAAAGGCGCTTTCGCGGCTCGCCAAGGCCGGACCCGAGGGTGCGGACTTTCGAATCGTGGTTCCCAAGGGGGGAAACGGAAAGGGCTTCCGCGTGATCATGCGCGCGAAAGCCCAGGGAGAGGGTGCGAGCGTGCGATTCGGTCGCGTGGAAGGCGGAGCGACGCTGCCGCGGTTGGATCCGAAGGCGACCGTGACGCTCGAGGTACCGCCCGGGCAGGCGACCGAAGTCCACGCGCTGCTCGGGAACGGATTTGGCGCTTCCGGTGGTAAGCCGCTGCACGTGATGTTGGTGCCCGGCCGCGGTCTGGTCCTCGAAGGCTTCGTGGTCGTCCCCTTGGCGGACGAGATCCCCCCGCCGGCGCCCAAGCCCTGGAACCCCGACGGGGAAGGCTTGTAGGCGCCAGTCTCCCGAAAAAGCGGCCGTCCACGAATCTCTTCGTCAGGATATGGCCCTCTTCGCGGCCGAACGGATAGTATTCGGTGGCAGACGTCGTTCTCGTTCGCGAGAGGTTTCCTCGAGCGATCGGGGAACGGGCGTTCGGTCCCGAGCCAGACGGGCTCAGGAAAAGTGATTTTCGGAGCAGACTGGAATAAGCTACGAACGCTGATGTTTCCGCGCGACCCGCTACCTGATTCGATTGGTCCCTACCGGATCGTACGCCGGTTGGCGTCACGACGTGGTGCGGACCTGTACCTCGGGCAGCACGATGGCCCGATGGGGTTTCAGCGGGACTGCGTGTTGAAGTTGGTTCCGAGCCCTGGTGCGAGCGGGGACCCGGGGTTGGCGGAGGAGCTAGCTCACGAGGCGAGGATCTGCTCGACGCTCAACCACCCTGCGGTGGTGCGGATGTTCGACTTCTTCGAGCATGGGGACAACCTGGTGCTCGTGTTCGAGCACTTCGCGGGTGTGTCGCTTGCGCGCTTGCTCTCGCACTTCCGTCGTCGTCGGCAGCGGGTTCCGGATGCCGCGGTGTGGTACCTCTCGCACCGGCTCTTCGGGGCGCTGGCGCACGCTCATGCGTTGGTCGACGAGAAGGGGAGGCGGACGCCGGTGATTCATCGCGACGTGCAGCCTGCGCACTTGATCGTGTCGCACGACGCGCACGTGCGGCTTGCGGGGTTTGGGATCGCGAAGATCGCGGGAACGGCGGGTACTACGGCGATCGGGTTCGTGAAGGGGACGCCGGCGTACATGGCTCCGGAGCAGGCGGCGGGGGAGAGAATCACCGAGCGGGTGGATGTGTACGCGGCGGGGCTTGTGGTTTGGGAGATGCTCTCGGGCAGGTCCGTGCGCCCACCGGGTGACGTTGGGCACGGTGCAGAGTTGCTCAAGCTGATCGCGGGGCGTCGCTTCGACCCGATCGCTTCGCTGCGGCGTGACATCCCGCGTGAGGTGGCAGCGGCCATCGATGCGTGTCTGGTGCCGTCGGCCAACAAGCGAACGATTCGTTGCCGTGAGGTGGAACGCTGGCTCGAAAAGGTCGTGGACGTGGAGGCGGGCAAGAAGGAGCTTCGCGAGCGCTTGGTACAGCTTCGCAACGCGAACGTCCGTGCCGCTCCTGCGCCGCGAGCATCTTCCGCGCCGCGCGGGAGCCAGCCCCCGCAGCCCGCGCCGTCGCAACAGCCCCGGGCCCTTCCGTCGCGTTTCCCTGGGTTGGCGACGCGTGTGACGGGGCGGCCGAGTGAGCGGGAGGAAGGCGAGACGCCGAGGTCTTCGCGTCGTGCCCCTTCGCTGCGAGCTTCGTCCTACCCCGCGCCGGCGATGACTCCCGAAGAGGAAGCGGCCGAACAGCCGGGAAAGATGCCCAAGAAGACGCTGCTCGGTCTCGCTCCTGCGCCTGCGCCTGCGCTGATGAAGGAGCCTGTTCGCTCGGCGGCTCCGTCGTACGATGCCATGCCTCCTCCGCCGATGGACGAGGAGGTGTCCTCCTTCGTTTCGACGCTCAAGCGGCCGCCGGGGGTGGAGAGTGCGCCGGAGCGTGTTCCGGAGCGTGTTGCGGAGCGTGCGTCGCACCGGGTGGCTGAGCCGGGGAGGGCAGCGGAGCGCGCTGAAACGGCGGCGAAGCCGCAGGCGCCAATGACGATGGAGGGAGTGGAGCCACCGACCGGGGACACGACGGTGATCACGCGCCGGGGTTTGGACCCGACGCAGCGCGGGACGTGGATGCTTGCGGGTGCGGTGGGATTGGTGGCCTTCGTGGGGCTTGGGGTAGGGGGTTGGTTTCTCGCCAGGGCGCTCACGACCCGAGGGGACGCGGCACGTCCGGCGGCCAGCGTGGCGTTGGTTCCGGTCGCGTCGGGTTCGGTGTCTCCGCGCGTGGAGCCGGTGGCCGTGGCTTCGGCGCCCCCTGTCGCGCCCGTTGCCTCTGCGGCGCCCCGTGCGTCCGTGCAGCCGGTGGCGACCGCCACGTCGGCGAGCGACCCGGGAGCGCGCTGGGTGCCGATGCCCGAGAACATGCCCAGGTATCTCGGCGCCTTGTTGGTGAAGGCGCCGCCTGAAGGGACCGTCTACGTGAGCGGTGTCCCGCTGGCGGAGACGGGCGAGTGGATCCAGATCGGGTGCAACCGGCACCACTTCGTGCGTGTGGGAACGAAGCCGGGGCCCCACGGACTGCGTGGGACTTCGTGGTTGGCGCCGGGGCAATCTGTGATGATCCGATGCGGCACGGGGACTGAAGTGAACGGCACGCCTCGGTACATGGTCCCTTAGCGAACGGCCCGGGCCAATCGTGCGCGACTGGCGTTTCGGTACGGATGTCCGGTTGCCTTGGCGACCGCCCTGAATTTTTCCCAACCTTGCCACTGGACAAGCGACCTGGTTCGGTGCGATACCGGCGGCCCGGTGGGTTCAATGGCTCACCGAAGAGGTACTTGTACCAAGGGTGAAACGTGGACTGGCGTGCGAGGAGAGGGTTCTCGCAACGTCCATAATGCTTGGCGCGTGGATTCGTGTCTGACATCCCGCGGAGGAGGTTTTCAAATGAGGTCGAATCGCTGGCGCAACGTAATGATGCCTGTTCTGGTCGCGGGATTTGCGGCCCCCTTCCTGTTCAACTGCGGCGGGATGCCCGGCATCCCCGGCGTCCCCGGCCTGCCCGGTGACTGCCCGGACCTCGCTAATGTCGAGGCCATTGCGAAGATCGACTTCGCCAAGGAGTTCGGCTTCGAGGCGGAAGGGGCTCTCAAGGTCAAGAGCGCGTTGAACGCATCCGTCGAGCTGCAGGCGCTTCAGGCGGAGATCGAGGGCGAGCTCAAGGCCGCTTGTGGCAAGCTCGCGAGTGATCTGGGCGCGACCCCCGAGGGTGATGACGCCGTCTCCGCGTGCACCGCTGCGGCGAAGGCCATCGGTGATCTGAAGGCGAAGGCCGGCGGCTCGTTCAAGCTCGCGGTCGTTCCGCCGAAGTGCGCGGCTTCGATGAGCGCGATGGCCGACTGCGCTGCCTCTTGCGATGCGACCATCGAGCCTGGCAGCGCGAAGGTCTCCTGCGAGGGCGGCGAGCTCTCCGGCGCCTGCGGGGCGGAGTGCTCCGGCGCCTGCGAGATGAGCGCTGGCGGCACCTGCGGCGGCACCTGCGAAGGTGGCTGCGAAGCCGGCTTCAAGGGCACCTGCGAAGGCAAGTGCGAAGGCAAGTGCGACGGCAAGGACAGCAAGGGCGAATGCGCCGGCAAGTGCGAAGGCAAGTGCGAAGGCGGCGGCAAGGGCGAGTGCACCGGCAGCTGCAAGGGCAATTGCGAGCTCAAGGCCGGCGCGAAGTGCGAAGGCACCTGCACGGGCACCTGCTCCGTCGAGTTCGAAGCCCCCAAGTGCACCGGCGAGGTCAAGCCCCCGGAAATGTCCGCCGACTGCAGCGCCGAGTGCGATGCCAAGGTGTCCGGCAAGCTCGAGTGCACCCCCGCCTCCGTGACCTTCGTCGCCAAGGGCGCTGCTGACGTCGAGGCCGCCACCAAGCTGAAGGCCGCGATCGAAGCCAACCTGCCCGCGATCCTCAAGGTCGCCATCGGCATGAAGGACAAGGTCGTCAAGGTCGCCGGCTCCGTGAAGGGCGTCCTCGAAGGCGTTCAGGGTGGTCTCACCGGCATGGCCAAGGGTGGCCCGGCCATGACCGCCAAGGTCGGTGCCTGCCTCACCGCTCCGTTCAAGGGTGCCTTCGACGCCGCGGCCAGCATCCAGGCCAACGTCGACGTCTCCGTGAACGTCCAGGCCAGCGCGTCTGCCGAGGGCAGCGCGTCCGCCGGCGGCTGATTTCCCCGGGACGGGGCTCGCCCCGTCCAATCTCCCCTTCCAACCCGCGTTTCCCTCCGCTGCCTGTGCTTCGGCGGGCGCTCCTCTTCGTCCAACCCACGCCGCTTCGGACCGTGATACAACGGTCGTGACCCCCCCTTGCTGCAGGAGCACCCCATGAACAGGACCTTCGCGAGTATTGCTTCCGTCGCCGCCGCTACCCTTGCCGTCGTAGGTTGCACCATCGTCACGGCGCCTGCCCCGTCGAAGCAGGCAACGCCCGCTGCCACCACAACCGCGCAGCCCACGACGACCGCGCAGCCCACGACTGCGCCCACCACAACCGCCCACCCCGCGATGAACAACTCCCCTGGCAAGCCGTCCGTTCACACACGGCCGATCCTCGCGGGCCGTCTCAAGTGGGCCGAAACCCCCACGGTCGCGAGCGCCACCGTGTTCGGAGGACCCGACAAGGCCGAGGGCACCTTCGAGGGGCTCGTCTATCGCATTCCGAACACGACCAAGTCGCTGCCCGACCTGACGGGCATCAGGCCTTCCGCAAGGCTCTACACCAAGACCTTCGAGGTGGCGTCGCAGGACTTCTCGCAAGGGTTTCCCAACGCTCTGACCCAGTCCACCTTCTTCGCGGTACGTTACGAAGGCACTTTCACGGTCGCGGTTTCCGGGTCCTACGACCTGCGCTTGGTGAGCGACGACGGCGCTCGCGTCCGCATCGGCAACATCCCTGTCATTCAGAACGACGGGGTGCACGAGGCTGCGGAGAAGTTCGGGAACATCAACCTCGCGGCGGGCACTCACACGCTCGTGCTGGAGTACTTCCAGGCGGACAAGAAGGTCGCTCTTCAGCTCTTCGTCACCCCGCCGGGGGGACAGGAGCGCCCGTTCTCCTCGGCCCTCTGACGGGCCGCCATCGCCCGATTCCGCGACCTGCGCCCGCCTCTCGATTGGATTCTCGACCAAACCTGGTCGTTCGTGGCATGGTAGTCGAGCAATGCCGAGCGATGACGTCAAGTGGGGCATGTTGCTCGAAACGACTCTGCTGACCGTGCTGCAGGCCGCGGGTGAGGGGATCCTCGTCTTCGATGCGGGAGGGGTCTGCCGCATGGCGGGCCGCCGCGCGGGCGAGTTCTTCGGCACCGAGGCGGCCAAGCTCGTCGGGAAGGTCCGAACTGAGGTCTTCGTCACCCTCAGCGCAGCCTGCGAGGAGCCCGAGGTCTTCCTCGCCCTCGTGGGCGCAAACGACATCGAGGAACCTCCCCAGGTGCTCGGTGAAGTCGAAGTCCGATCGCCTCGGCGTGTCATCGTGTGGCGCAGCACGCCGATCAAGCAAGACGATGTGGTCGTGGGCAGGCTCGTGCTCTTGCGCGACGTGACCCGCGAGGTCAGCGCCGAGCGGGCGCGACGGCACCTCGTGCAGCGCATCGAGTTGTTGACGCCGGTGGACGCGCTCACGGGCCTCGCGAACCGTAGGCGCTTCACGGAGGAGCACGAGCGCGAGCACGGGCGTGCCATGCGCGCCTGGGACTCCTACGCCGTGATGCGGCTGGACATCGACGAGATGGGGGTGATCAACGATCAGTTCGGCATCCCCATCGGAGACCTGGTGCTCGAGCGCGTGGCCGAGTTGCTTCGGTCCGGGCGTCGCGACTACGACGTGGTGGCCCGGCTCGCGAATGACGAGTTCGCCATCCTTTTGCCCGGGGCGGATGCGCTCGCGGCGCGCGCAGTGGCGGACCGCATCATCACGACGATCGCAGAGGCCGTGGCGGAGGACCCGGACGGACCGCAACTCACGCTGTGCATCGGTGTGGCGGTTTGCGTGCCGCCCACGGGGGAGTCCGCCTCCGACGTGATGGGCCGCGCCGGGGTTGCCTTGCAGACCGCGCGCGAGGGCGGAGCCGCCAAGGTCCACGTCGACGCGGTCTCGGACGAAAATAGCCCCACGGGGGGGACGGAGCCGCCAGCCAGATGAGTCCTTTCGATTCGACGCTTCCGGTGGACCGACCGGATCTCGTCCCTGTTCGTGATGCGCTTCGCAAGATCCTCGACCGCTTCGGCCCGGAATACTGGCGGGTCTGCGACGCGCAGCGGTCGTTTCCGTCGGAGTTCATGACCGTGATGGCGGACGCGGGCTACCTGGGCGCGCTCATCCCCGAGCAGGATGGCGGTCTCGGCCTGGGCACGTCGGTTGCGAGCGTGATCGTGGAGGAGATCAACCGCGCGGGTGGGGATGGGGCGGTGGTCAACGCGCAGATGTCGATCTGTGGCACGCTCGTGCGAGAGGGGACCGAGGCGCAGAAGGTGCACCTTCCCGGCATCGCGGAGGGGACCACGCGGCTGCTGACGGTCGCGGCGACCGAGCCGGACAGCGGCGCGGACATGTCCCGTCTCGAGAGCATGGCGCGACGTGACGGCGAGTCGTGGATCCTGGACGCGCGCAAGGTGTTCATCTCCCTGGCGGAGCACACGCACCTGATGATCTTGCTGGTGCGCACGGACGAAGGTCCCACGCTCTTTCTTCTCGACCTGCGCGAGGTCGGCAAGGACGTCGAGATCCGTCCGGTGGATCTGATCGCCAACCGTCTGACGACGATGCTGTTCATCGACGGGCTGAGGGTGCCTGACAGCTGTCGGCTCGGCCCGGTGGGTGGGGGCCTTCGGTGCCTGATGAAGGGATTCGCACCGCGGCGGGTCCTGGCGGCCGCGGAGTCCATCGGAAACGCGAGGTTCTTCCTGCAGCGAAGCGTGGAGCACGCCATCGAGCGCAAGACGTTTAACCGTCCGATCGGCCAGAACCAGGGCGTGCAGTATCCGCTCGCGCAGGCCTACGCGAAGGTCGAGGCTGCGGACCTGATGCGGTGGGACGCGATCCGGTGTCTCGAGGACGGGCGTGACGCAGGAGGGCGTTCCGCCCTCGCGAAGATCCTCGCCTCGGAGGCAGCCTGGGAGACGGCCCGCGCGGCCCTGACCACCTTCGGAGGCTGGGGGCTCGCGTCGGAGGTCCATGTCGAGCGCAAGCTGCGTGACGCCACCATCTTCGTGTTCAACAACATGCTTCTGAGCTACGTGGCGGAGAAGGTTCTCGGAATGCCGAAGTCCTTCTGACCGGATCGGGTTCGCGCGATCTTGCAAAGCGAGAGAGCTTGGGGCATGCCCACGGGCACTTGGCTCGTGAGGTGAACATGGCTATCCAGCTCGTCGAATGCGTTCCGAACTTCTCCGAAGGACGCGACCAGGCCGTCATTCAAGCCATCGCCGACGCCATGCGCTCGGTGGAGGGCGTCTCCGTTCTCGACGTGGACCCGGGCGCGGACACGAACCGCACGGTGTACACGTTCGTGGGGTCTGCTGACGCGGTGGTGGAGGCGGCATTCCGTGCGATCAAGGTCGGGGTCGAGCGCATCGACATGCAGAAGCATCACGGGGAGCATGCGCGGCTCGGGGCGGCGGACGTGACTCCTTTCGTGCCCGTGTCGGGAGTCACGATGGAAGAGTGCGTGGAGCTGGCGCGTCGCCTTGGCAAGCGAGTGGGGGAGGAGCTCGGCATCCCGGTGTACCTGTACGAGGCTGCGGCCACGAGCGAGCAGCGTCGGAGCCTGCCGGACATCCGTGCGGGCGAGTTTGAGGGGCTGGCGAAGAAGCTCGAGGACCCCGCGTGGAAGCCGGACTTCGGTCCTGCGGAGTTCAAGCCCAGGTCCGGCGCCTTCGTGATCGGCGCGCGCCAGTTCCTCATCGCCTACAACATCAACCTCAACACGCGCGACCCCAAGCTCGCGAACGAGATCGCGCTCGAGATCCGAGAGCGAGGACGTCTGCAGCGTGATGCGAGCGGCAACAAGATCCTTGGCGAGGACGGCGCGCCGTTGCGGACCCAAGGGCGCCTCAAGGAGTGCAAGGCCACGGGTTGGTACATCGAGGACTATGGGCAGGCGCAGGTGTCGATGAACCTCACGGACCACCACGTCACGCCGGTGCACCTGGCGCTCGAGACCGTGCGCGAGGAAGCGCACAAGCGTGGTCTGGTGGTCACGGGCAGCGAGCTTGTGGGGCTCATGCCGAAGGATGCGATCCTCGAGGCGGGCAGGTACTACCTGAAGCGGCAGGGGCGGTCCTGGGGCGTGCCTGAGCGTGAGCTCATCGACGTGGCGATTTTGTCGATGGGACTCTCGCAGCTCACGCCGTTCGACCCGAAGAAGAAGATCATCGAGCTGTGCGTGGAGAAGGCGGACGGCAGGCTGGTGGAGCGCACGGTGTCTGGGTTCGTGGACGAGTGTTCGTCCGAGTCACCGGCCCCTGGGGGCGGTTCCGTGGCGGCGCTGTCCGGCGCGCTCGGGGCGGGCCTTGCGTGCATGGTGGCGAACCTCACGGTGGGCAAGAAGGGGTATGAGGCGGTTTGGGAGGAGATGAAGGAGGTAGCGGCCGAGGGGCAGGCGATCAAGGATCACTTCGTGGGCGCTGTGGACCGGGACACGGAGGCGTTCAACGCGGTGATGGCCGGCTTCCGCATGCCCAAGGGGACGCCCGAGCAGAAGGCGGCCCGAGACGCGGCGATCCTGGAGGCAACCAAGACGGCGACGCTCGTTCCGTTCGAGGTGCTCAAGGCCGTCCCGCGCGCTTTGGACCTGGCCCTCGTCGTCGCGTCCAAGGGCAACAAGAACTCCGCATCCGACGCGGGAGTGGCCGCATCGGCTCTTCGTACCGCGGCCGAGGGCGCTTGGTTGAACGTGCGCATCAACCTGGCCACCATGGACGACGGCGAGTTCAAGAAGCAGCTCCTGGCCGAAGGTCAGGCGATTCTTAACACCGCTCACGAGCGCGCGGATGCCATGAAGCAGGTTGTGGACCAAGCGATCGGCGTGTAGCATCGCCCGCCTGGGGGGTTCGCGCTGCGATCGCCTCGCCTCTTGCGGAGGATTGAACATGAGCATTCTTAAGGAATTCAAAGAATTTGCCGTCAAGGGCAACGTGGTCGACATGGCCGTTGGCGTCATCATCGGCGCTGCGTTCGGCAAGATCGTAAGCTCGCTCGTGGCCGACGTGGTCACGCCGCCGATCGGGTTGCTCGTGGGGGGTGTGGACTTCTCGAAGCTGCAGTACGTGCTGCGGGAGGCGGCGGATGACAAGGCGGCGGTCGTGATGAAGTACGGCGTGTTCTTGCAGATGACGTTCGACTTCCTGATCGTGGCGCTCGCGGTCTTCGCGATGGTGAAGGTGATCAATCGGCTCAAGCGCAAGGAAGAGGCGGCGCCTCCACCTCCACCCCCGCCGGAGCCGACGGCGGAGGAGAAGCTTCTCACGGAGATCCGGGACCTGCTCAAGGCGAAGGGATAGGGGACCTCCGCGGAGGGGGCTGGATCTCGCTTGGCACGGCTGTGCCGGGCGCGAACTGGACTCGACAAAGTCGCGCCTAGCCTCGAGCACGGCAACGCCGTCCCCAAGGGCGAAAAGGGATCGTCCGGCACGCCGACGGTTTCCGCACGGGCCGTGTTCGTTCACGTTCGCGTGCTCGTGCACGTGCACGAACGAAGGTCTCGGAGCGGATCTCGGAGCGAGCACGAACACGCCGAACGCGCACGCGCACGCGCACGGCCGCGCGGAGGGGGCTGGATCGCGAGTCTCCTGGTGCTGCGTGCCCGAAGTTCCTACCGGGTCAAGGCCCGGCTACGACAATGGACGGATGACGGACATCAACTAGATGTGCCTGGCGGAAGTGCCGAGCCGTTTCCGAGCTAGGCCGCGCCCAAGGCCGGTCTGTGGCGAAGGGATGTTGGCAGGTGGGTCGGGTAGCGACGGGGGGTTACCCCCCCGAAGCTCCCACAGGTCCGTACTTGCCCAATTCGGACATACGGCTCCTCAGAGGTAGAGCCTCGCTACGAATGGACGAGCGCGATGCACGATGCGTAT